>Ga0247841_10000205_pt1 | contig 160583 bp, 140 predicted proteins | sample LaCruzMarch2015__2_FD_192410 | JGI IMG/M metagenome (GOLD analysis project Ga0247841, IMG submission 192410) | Freshwater microbial communities from meromictic Lake La Cruz, Castile-La Mancha, Spain - LaCruzMarch2015_18m | ecosystem: Environmental > Aquatic > Freshwater > Lake | place: Spain... | reverse complement strand
GATATAGATATCCGAGGTGTTCACCTCTTTGACCGCCGGAATGGCCGCCCTATATTTTCCTGCCTGGTAAAACTTCGTGTAGCCCTGGACCGCAGCAGAGTCCGTCTCAAAGATGATGTAGCCTATGTTGATGTGGTTCATAAACTCATCGGCAACGGTGATCTGTCTCCGTCCATGGGCAGAAAGTGTGATCGGCAGGGTCTCTGCGATCTGACCGTCATTCCTCATACCCCTCAGAGTGCCGGTGATGGCTTGATCGCCCGTGTTGATCACGGCGATCTCCGTTTGCCAGGGTAAGCTTGTGTCTATGTGGGGGAAGTAGAGAGGCGCCGCGTATGCCGACCCGGCAGCGGGCAGGGTCATAACAAGCAGCAAGGATGCCAGAATCAATGACTTTATGGTCGTTCTCATTTTTCTCCTCCGTATCTGTGGCATGAAATGATTGCAATATCTATATGAGACCACTCCATAATATCAAGAGTGCATTTTCAGGGAATCCATTGGCGCCGCTAAAGCCCGGGCAGCCCGTCGAGCATCATGTCGTCCGAGGTGCCGTTGAGCTGAAACCCCACAACATTCCTGTCCGATGAGTAGGCAATGTAGGTGGCACTGCTGATATCCTGTGAAAAGATCGCCTCCGCGTAATTGAGCACCTTGGCATGGCCGCCGACAAGGAGCTGCTGAGTGGCCACCACGGTTCCACTGTCGTTATAAGCAGTCAGGGTGACAAACGCCGTGCTGTCTTCCGTGTTGACAAAGGCAATGCCGGTCCAGCCGCCGTTCTTCTCGATCTTGGCAAAGACGCCCGTCCTTGCGCCGGTTCCACCCCCTCCCGCATAGGCCGCAAGCTGGTTACCGTCGGCGGTGCTGAAAAGCTCAAAACCGCTGAGGGGGCTCGTGGAGTCTATCCTGAACCACGCCGTCTGAGCGGGGAGGCCGAGTCCCGCAACCAGGCCCACATATTTTTCCTTCCCCGCGATGGGAAGGGTTGAGGGGGTAAGGGGGGTCCCCAGAGCGTTATACGGCGTGATGGTGATGTTACCATCATACCACGCTGTATTATAGGCCACAATGCCGGTCCACCAGCCATTATTTTCCACGTGGGGGTAGTAAATGGTGAAGGCGGTTTTGTCGGTCAGCAGGATTCCATCCAGGTGGTCGCTGCCACCGATATTGCCAAACAGCTCCAGTCCGATGATGCCGCTTGCATTGGTGATCACCGCTGAGTAAAGATCCGTCCGGGGTTGGTTACTGATCAGGTCTGCGGGGTAGAATGCCTTGTGTTCGTTGGCATTAAGTGTGACGGTCCTGACCTGGTTGGTGTTAAATGTAATGGTCAATTCCTTCGTTTCCGAGGTTGTGTTCACCAAGCCTACCCCGGTCCACCATTGAGAGTCTGAGGCGATGTGCGGGATATAGATATCGGTGGTGTTCACCTCTTTGACCGCCGGGATGGCCGCCCTAAATTTCCCTGCCTGATAAAACTTCGTGTAGCCCTGGACCGCAGAAGAGCTTGTGTCAAAGATGATGTAGCCTATGTTTATGTGGTTCATAAACTCATCGGCAACGATGATCTGCCTCCGGCCATGGGCGGAAAGTGTGACCGGCATGGTCTCGACGAGCTGACCCGGATTGCTTAAACCCCGCAGGGTGCCGGTGACGGTTTGATCGCCCGTATTGATGACGGCGATCTCCGTTGCCCAGGGCCAGCTTGTGTCTACGTGGGGAAAGTAGAGGGCCGCACCGGCGCCGCCGGTCTTATTGGCCGAGCAGTTCGCCGTTGTACCGCCGTTTAATCCCGTACAACTCCAGGTCCATGGCCCGCTGCCGCTGACCGCCGTTGCCGTCCCGGAGCTACAGAGGTTTGTGGTGGGCGCCGTCGCGAATGTCTGACCGTTGGATGAACCGCAAACCCCGTTTACCGGCACTGATCCGGTCCTAATTGCCGAACAGTTCGCTGTCGAACCGCCATTTAATCCCGTACAACTCCAGTTCCACTGCCCACTAAAGGGATTAACCGTTACCGCCGTTGCCGTCCCTACGCTGCAGAGGTTTGTGGTGGGCGCCGTCGCGAATGTCTGACCGTTGGATGAACCGCAAACCCCGTTTGTGCCGCCTGACGCCGACGCGATCGTTACCGTTACCCCGCTCGCCGTCACGGAGTCGTCCGATGTGAAGAGAATATTGATCGATGACCCGGCTACGGTAAACGTCTCGTTGATCCCGGATCCGCTAAACGTCCCCTGAAGAACATTGCTCGAATTATAGATGTATAGAAAGTCGTAGTTTAACTCTGTATTGCCGGTCACCGTCACCGTCAGGGATGTGGCGCCCGGTATCGACAGCGTGTCTGTGATGTTCGCATTGTTCCCGTAAGCACCCGTGGTAAATGTCGTATGCGCTCCGGTCTTATTGGCCGAACAGCTCGCGGTTGAACCACCGCTTGATCCGATACAACTCCAGGTCCACGGCCCGCTGCCGCTGACCGTCGTTGCCGTCCCGGCGCTGCAGAGGTTTGTGGTGGGCGCCGTCGCCAATGTCTGACCGTTGGATGAACCGCAAACCCCGTTTACCGGGCTGGTTCCGGACTTATTTGCCGAACAGCTCGCCGTTGAACCGCCGTTTGATCCCGTACAACTCCAGGTCCACGGCCCACTGCCGCTGACCGTCGTTGCCGTCCCGGCACTGCAGAGGTTCGTGGTGGGCGCCGTCGCCAATGTCTGACCGTTGGATGAACCGCAAACCCCGTTTACCGGGCTGGCGCCGACAGGCCATCCCAGATCCTTGAGGAGACCCGTTGCGACAGGACCCGGATCGTGGATGGCTTCGCCTGCTGAAATGGCATACACCATCAACTGGTTTGCCGTATTGTTGAAAGTGGCATAGTCCATGTGCGAGTAACTGGATCCACCCGACCACGTTGCGGGGGCGTACATCTTGACCCTCTGGCCGCCATTGGCGGCCATGGCATTGCTCCCATGGAACCAGATGTCTCCACCCGTCAGGGCCGTGCCAAGAGCTGCGGAAGGATTGCCGTAGACCATCGTCTCGATGAGTGAATTGCCCGAACCATCTTTAATAAATGTATCATAGATGTCGGGATAAGAAGTACTATAACCCCAGCTACCCGTTCCCCCGGAATAGGTCATCGAACCGCTGAAGTTGAGTCCATGCCCTATTTCATGCAGAACCACCGACATCAGGTCATGCTGGGTTGAAGGCGGCATGCCGTCGGTCCCGTAATACCAGGAAAAGTTGCTGTTGTAGGTAATGTGCATGTCAAATTTGGTGGCATCCCGATCGGAACCCGCCAGGGCATTTGCCAACGATGCCCGGTACCAAGTGTTTGCCCTCGGGGCGCCGGTGAAATTTCTATAACTAACACCCCCGCCGGAATATCCCAACGTGGAGGTTGAACTCAAGCTCGCCCAACAGGCATTGATCGTAATTGGTACGGACGACTGGAGAATGTTGCCCCAGATGGCGGCAGCGGCATTGAAGGCGGCCTTTGCCTCTTCCGGAAAGGCGGTACAGTTTTCATCCCAAAGGTCTTTGCCGCCGGCGGCTATATAGGTAATGGAAAAAGTAGCGGTGGCAGATTCCGGCAGGCTGAGCAGATCAAACCGCGCCGGGATACGCCTCCGTTCACCGAGGGGCTTCGGTCGATCCACAACGATAAGCGGTTGAGCACCGTTTTCCAACGTGTTTCCATCGCTGGAAAGCTGCGGCGTAAGGGGCGGCGGAACGTAATACTCGTCGGCAGGCGCCGTCCAGCCATTCGGGGCGAACAGAAAACCAAGCGCCACGATCGAACAAAAAAGTCTAAGTAATTTGCGAATCATATTGGTTCTCTCTTTTCTATTAGATTCTTGATCAGCAAAGCTCCTCGCTTCAGTAATTCACGACCGGCTCAAGGTAAAAGAAAACGCCATTGATGTGAATGACGATCCTCCTGTCTTTCAAGCGCATGTATTCTGAAAACCCCGGCAGGTCGCAATTGGTTTTTACCCGCTCCACGAACTCCTCCTCAATGCCAAGCGCTTGCGGTGTGGTTTGAAAGACGCGGTCCAGGTGTTCTTTCACTTTTACCATCTCTTTTTTAAAAATGACATCGCAACACATCTTGCCATTAAAGGTAATTGTTGTTGCATCCATGTCAAGCGGCTTGAAAAGCAGCGTGCGCGCTTCCTCTTTACCCCAGACCGCACCCCCACCCACCCTGTATTCGGAAACCGTCCACAAGACCCGCATAGAAACACCGTCACCCGCATTGGGTGGCGAGGACAGCCCTCCAGCATTCAACACTGGAGGCTTTGCTTCTCCATCGGTCGCGAACATAGCCGTCCCCAGACCCACAACCAGGGCCGTCACGAAAAATAAAAAACTTAACGGCATTTTAATAGACATTTGCTTTTGATTGAAAAACACATAGGAGTCTTCTCAATATTTTAGCCATGATTTTCCCCTCATTTTGAACTTTCTTGTATGATTTTACGAATAATACCGATGAATTGGTTTTCACATTGCGCATATTTTACAACATCCTCAGCGAACTGGAAATATAATTTTTTATGCCGTCATCTTCTATCAAAAATTCGCAGAGGTGCTTATCGTATGTGCCGGAACCCAGCGGCCTGTATTGATCCGTCCCGGGAATTTTTTCCAGCAATACCAGTATCCGTGCATCCCGTACGTATTTTCCATGATAGGCGCTCGGCCCGGCAATATCGCTTACGACCATCTTCAGGGACTCATCTTCGCCTTTGGACCCAGGGCCGATTAATTCGGGTTGATAAGTCTTATAGGTTTCCCTGATCACGATCGTTTTTCCGGCGACCCTGCCCTTCAGGATTTTTTCTATGCCCACGATCGCTTTTACTGTTATTTCCGCTTCTCCGGTTTCTTGAACCGCGTTTATCTTTCCGACAACAATCATATCGGCTTCCGCAATCAGAATCTTTAATTGCGCAATCGTTAAAGGTGGGGCGGGGGCTGCATAGCATATCCTCCATTCGTGACCAGAAGAAGTATAAGGCATATCCCAAAGACCAACGTTGCCCTCTTTCTGCGGATACCGTATGGGAAAATTTGTGCGGCAAACATAGGCTGTATGCCTTCTTTCTTTTTGGTCGTGTGAACCACCCGCACCGGCATGGCGTCTCATCCGGACTCGGAACAGGCCGGGATGACGCACCCCTGTTCCGAAAGCGGAATCTCAACGATAGGATATCGAATCACGTTACCATCGGTTTGTCAAGAAAGTCTCGCCCTTTTCCCCACGGCGCGGATGGCCCGCCGGCGGTTGCCGACGGACCATCCCGAAAATTCTCTTGACGTAAAAAAGACTTATCATGTACTCGTGATTGCGGCAAAGAGAAGAGAATGGTCAACCGAAGAGGAATCGACCAGGAGAAGGGAAGCGAATGCAGAAAGAAAACATCCAACGAGATCACGATCTCCCTCACCCGGGAAGGCTTTTCGTGGTCGGAATCGGTCCCGGAGGTCCGTTGGACCGGACCCGCCGCGCCGAGGAGGCGATCGCGAAGAGCACCGTCGTCATGGGCTACACGCGATATCTGGAGCTGATCCGGGATCTGACGGAGGGAAAAGAGCGGCTCGCCTCGGGGATGACCCGCGAGGTGGAGCGGTGCCGGATGGCCCTGGAACGGGCGGAGGCGGGACAGACCGTCGCCCTCGTCTCCTCGGGGGATCCGGGCGTCTATGGAATGGCCGGCCTCGTGCTGGAGATCGCCGGGGCGAGGGGATCGGCGGTGCCGATCGAGATCGTACCGGGCGTCTCCGCCGCAAACGCGCTCTCGGCACGCCTCGGGGCTCCGCTCATGTGCGACTTCGCGACACTGAGCCTAAGCGACCTCCTCGTCCCCTGGGAGATGATCCGCGGGCGCCTGGAGGCCGTCGCGGCCGCCGATCTGGTCGCGGCGATCTACAACCCCCGCTCGCAGAAACGCACCCGGCAACTGGATGAGGCGGCGGCGATCTTCCGCCGCCACCGGCCGGGAACGACCCCCGTGGGGGTGGGAACCGCGGTTGGCTCCCCGGAGGAGCAGATCCTTCTTTCCGATCTGGACCGCTTCCTCGACCTCCCGATCGACATGCGGAGCGTCGTGATCATCGGGAACCGCTCGACAAAGCGGATCGGGGAATGGTTCGTGACGCCCAGGGGTTATGCGGTATGATCCTGCTGATCGGCGGCACGAGTGAAACGGGCCCCCTCGCCTCCGGCCTCGCCGAAGCGGGGTACGAGGTCCTCGTGTCGACGGCGACGGATTCCCCCCTCGATGTCGGCGACCATCCGCGGATCTCCCGGCGGGCGGGACGTCTCGCTGAAGAGGGATTGGTCTCTCTCGGAAAAGAAAAAGGCGTCCGGGCGATCGTGGACGCCGCCCACCCCTATGCCGTCGCCGTCCATGCGGCCGCACAGGTCGCGGCGCGGCGTCTCGGGATCCCCTGCATCGTCTTTCGGCGGCCGGAGGCGCCGACCCCGAAAAATCCGGTCCGTTTCGCCGCCGATCATGCCGAGGCCGCGGAGATGGCCTTCACCGAAGGCCGCCCGGTTTTCCTCACGACGGGTGCCCGGAACCTCGCCCCCTACGCGGAGGCTGCCCGCCGGACCGGCGTCCCGCTCGCCGTCCGCGTCCTCGACGCCCCGGAATCACTGGCCGCTTGCCAAGCGGCAGGCATCCCGGAAGACCGGATCATCGCCGGACGCGGCCCTTTTTCGCTGGAGGAAAACCTCGCCGCAATCCGGCGTTTTGATATCGGCGTGATCGTCACGAAGGAGAGCGGCCGGGCCGGCGGCTTCGACGCCAAGCTCGCCGCGGCCGAGCATGCAGACTGCCGGGTCATCGTCCTCCGGCGGCCGGAAACACCCGCCGCCGATCCCACCTTCGACCACCCGGCAGCCCTCATCGCCGCGCTGCAGGATCTCGTCCCACCCGCCGTCCAGTCATAATCATCCGCATCGAGACCTAAACGAGCCATTTGTCATTGCAGGAGGCCGAAGGTAATTTGTCATTGCGAGCGAAGCGAAGCAATCCCATAAACTGTATTGATGAGATTGCCGCGGCGCTGTGCGCCTCGCAATGACAGGAAGATGAGATTGCTTCGAGCTGAAGCCCTCGCAACGACTGCGTCGGATTGCCGCGGCGCCGTGCGCCTCGCAATGACAGGAAGGGTAGATTGCTTCGAGCTGAAGCCCTCGCAATGACAAAAAGGGCAGAAATTCAATAATCCTATAGGAAAAAGTCAAGCCCAAAGGGCTCGGCATCATTTGAGATAAGGCCGAATATCCGTTGCAATCATGCCGGCTTTGCGGGCGGCTTCCAGTCCCGCTTCACCGTCTTCAAAGACCTGGCAATAGGCGGGGTCCACCTTCAGCCGGCGGGCGGCTTCGATGAATATTCCAGGGGAAGGTTTGGGCGGCACATCGTCGTCCGCCGTAATGATCGTTTCAAAATAACCGCGCAGACCGATGGCTTCAAGCGCCGTATCGACATTCATTCTGATGCCCCCGGAAGCCACCGCCATGGGAAGCCTCCCATGGTAACGCCTGACCACATCGACGACCTGAACAATCGGTCCGACATGGGCCAGCCCTTCATGGGAACGCCGGTCCTTGTCCGCGGAAAAACGTTGCGGGTCGAGTTTTTCTCCGAAGGCAGCGTTATAGAGGCTGACGATCCTTACGGACGGGATACCCATACACCTCTCCAGAAATGCCTGGGGACACGTCTTTCCATAGGCAGCCAACGTCTCATGCCAGGCCTTCCAGTGGACCGGCATCGTATCGGCCAGCGTACCGTCGCAGTCGAAAATGAGCCCCTTAACTTCGGGTGGAACAGGAATCACGGATACGCCCCAATGAGGAGGTTTGATGTTCAACGTTTACCCAGCTTCCGGTCAATATCGTTTTGAAGCAGTTCCATATAGCGCTGGGTAATCATGTATGAGGCATAATCAAACAGGAGGATGGTACGGCTGATGCTTTCAATGGCCTGCTGATGTTCGACAACGGACACAAAATTCGCTTGCAGATCCGCATAAATCCACATGTGCCTCCTCATCAGGATGAGGGCATAGATGGCTTCATGAAGGGTAATCCCTTGCCCGTATCTTTCCTCGGCATATTTCGAAAAAAAAGCACGCGCTTCTTCGGATGCCTTCTTGCCCATCAGAAGCCTTCGGAAGCTTTGATAGAAAAACATCGCCTGACTGACCAGGGCTTCTTCCGGCAAACCGTGATAACCTGGCGTTCGAGGATTCTTCCTGACCTCTTTTACCCATTGTTTGGCGACCTCTTCCGCATTCTGTTCCACAATATCCACCAATTTCAATGAAGACAGCATATGCCATTTCTCCTTTTTTTGATTCGGTGATGATCGTGTTTTCCAACAATCTTATCTCTTTTTTGCCCCCAACTTTTTGTCAATTTCTTCCACAATGAGCTCCTGGTATCGTTTTACAATTTCGTACATGGCGTAATCAAAGACGAGGATCGTTCTGCTCAAGGTATCGAGGGCCTGCCTCTGGTCGATATGGGTCATAAAAATATTCTGAAATTCCGCAAACAACCAGATATGCCGGCGCATCAGAACGATGGCGTACAGGGTCTCATCAAGGGGGATACCCATTTTGTAACTGCGTTCCGCATATTGTAAATAGAAATCAAGGGATTTCTGCGTCACCTTGTCCGCTGTAAACATTTGGCTGAAATTCTTATAAAAAGAGACGGCCTGCGGAATCATCTGATCCGCGCTTAAAGGATGATATGAAGGGGTTTTGCTGTTCTTCTTCACATCCTCAAACCATCTCATTGCCATCTCCTCTCCGCGCGACTCGGCCAGATCCACGTACTTAGCAGCGTATGCTTTCATTGTTCCCCCTTTCGTTCCGTTATCGCTTCCATCGTTTTTGCGGATTAGTATAGGCAATCACTCCGGATATGTCAAAGGCAACATCACAACAGATTTTCGCGAGAAAGTGATTGACACCCCGGAAGGCTTTTTCTATACTCCGCGCACAAAAAAAAGCGCGTTCCTGCCCGAAAATATGCCGCCATTCTAAGGAGAGTTCCCATGCCAAAACGAAGTGACATCAGCAAAGTACTGATCATCGGTTCAGGTCCCATCGTCATCGGTCAGGCCTGCGAGTTCGATTACTCCGGCACCCAGGCCTGCAAGGCCCTGCGCAAGCTCGGCTATCAAATCATCCTGGTGAATTCCAACCCGGCCACCATCATGACCGACCCCGGCATGGCCGATGTCACCTATATCGAACCCCTGAATCTCCAATCGTTGACCGAAATCATCGACAATGAACGCCCCGATGCGATCCTCCCGAACCTGGGCGGCCAGACGGGCCTCAACCTGACCTCCGAGCTCCACAAGGCCGGCGTGCTGGAAAAATACGGCGTCCGGGTGATCGGCGTCCAGGTGGATGCCATCGAACGGGGTGAAGACCGGATCGCCTTTAAAGCGGAGATGAACCGCCTCGGCATCGACATGCCCAACAGCGAGCCGGCCTACAGCGTCGAGGAGGCGGAGAAAATCGCCGCAACCCTCGGATATCCGGTTGTGATCCGCCCGGCCTACACCATGGGCGGCACGGGCGGCGGCCTCGTCTACAATGTCGAAGAACTCCGGATCGTGGCCAGCCGGGGCATTTCCGCAAGTCTTGTGGGGCAGATCCTCGTCGAAGAGTCCGTTCTGGGATGGGAAGAGCTGGAATTGGAGGTCGTCCGGGATGCCAAGAACAAGATGATCACCGTCTGTTTCATCGAAAACGTGGACGCCATGGGGGTCCATACGGGCGATTCCTACTGCACCGCACCCATGCTCACCATCCGCCCGGAGCTTCAGGCCCGTCTTCAGAAGCACTCCTACGATATCGTCGAGGCGATCGAGGTGATCGGCGGGACAAATATCCAGTTCGCTCATGATCCCGAAACGGGCCGGGTGGTCGTAATCGAGATCAATCCCCGCACCTCCCGTTCCTCCGCGCTGGCCTCGAAGGCGACCGGGTTTCCCATCGCGTTTGTCTCGTCGCTGCTGGCCGGGGGGATGACCCTCGATGAAATCCCCTACTGGCGGGAGGGAACCCTGGACAAATACACCCCCTGGGGCGATTATGTGGTCGTGAAGTTCTCCCGGTGGGATTTCGAAAAATTCCCCGGGTCGATCGATAAACTGGGAACCCAGATGCGCGCCGTCGGCGAGGTCATGAGCATCGGCAAAACCTACAAGGAGGCCTTCCAGAAGGCCATTCGCTCCCTCGAAAAGGGGCGGGCCGGCTTGGGTTTCGTGAAGGACTTTCACACCAGATCCCTGGAAGACCTGATGGAACTCCTGGCGGAACCCTCCAGCGAGCGCCAGTTTATCATGTACGAGGCGCTCCGCAAGGGGGCGGATGTCGAAGCCCTGCACAAAAGAACCCACATCAAGAACTGGTTCATCGGACAGATGAAGGAGCTGGTGGAGCGGGAAGAAGAGATCCTGCAGCACAAGGGAAAGACCCTGCCGGACGCCCTGTTGAAGCAGGCCAAACAGGATGGTTTTTCCGACCGCTACCTCGCCCAGATCCTCGGCCTCCCCGAGAAGGAGATCCGCCGGCAGCGAATCGCGCTGGGGGTTGTGGAGTGCTGGGACGCCGTTCCCGTGAGCGGCGTCGAAAATGCGGCCTACTACTACTCGACCTACAGCGCCCCCGACAAGGTGGCCGTGAGCGAGAACAAGAAGAAAATCATGGTCCTGGGCGGCGGCCCCAACCGGATCGGACAGGGCATCGAGTTCGACTACTGCTGCGTCCATGCGGCCTTCACCCTCCGGGATGAGGGTTATGAATCGATCATGGTCAACTGCAACCCGGAAACGGTTTCCACGGATTACGACACGTCGGACAAACTCTACTTCGAACCCCTGACAGTGGAGGATGTCCTTGCCATCTACGAAAAGGAGAAGCCCGCGGGGGTCATCGTCCAGTTCGGCGGCCAGACGCCCCTGAATCTTGCCCAGCAGCTCGCCGCAGCCGGCGTCCGCATCATCGGCACATCGCCGGAGACGATCGACATGGCGGAGGACCGGGACCGCTTCAAGAAGATGATGGAGAAGCTCGGCATCCCGATGCCGGCCTCGGGCATGGCGAGCAACCTTGCGGAGGCCGTCGCGATCGCCGGGAGGATCGGCTATCCGCTGATGGTCCGCCCCTCCTACGTGCTGGGCGGCCGCGGGATGGAGGTGGTCCATGACGGGGAGATGCTGAAACGCTACGTCGCGGCGGCCGTCGGCGTAACCCCGGAGCGGCCGATCCTGATCGACAAGTTCCTGGAAAACGCCATCGAGTGCGAGGCGGACGCCATCTCCGACGGGACGGATGCCTTCGTGCCGGCGATCATGGAGCATATCGAGCTGGCCGGCATCCATTCCGGAGATTCGGCGTGCGTCATTCCGCCGATCAGCATCCCCGCCCGCCACATGGACACGATCAACGATTACACCCGGCGGATCGCCGTGGAATTCGGCGTGGTCGGCCTGATGAACATCCAGTATGCCATTGCGGGCGACGTGGTCTACATCCTCGAGGCCAACCCCCGGGCCTCCCGGACGGTCCCGCTGGTCTCCAAGGTGTGCAACATCTCCATGGCCCGCATCGCGACCCAGATCATGCTGGGGAAAAAACTGGCCGATTTGCAGGTCCGGCACCGCTCCTTTTCCCACTTCGGCGTCAAGGAGTCGGTCTTCCCCTTCAACATGTTCCAGGAGGTGGACCCCATACTGGGGCCGGAAATGCGTTCCACCGGCGAGGTTCTGGGGCTGGCCGATTCCTTCGGACTGGCCTTCTACAAGGCGGAAGAGGCCGCCCAGCAGGTTCTCCCCGCGGAAGGCACGGTGTTGATCACCGTCAATGACAACGACAAGCAGGGCGCCCTGGAAGTGGCCAGGGGCTTTCACAAGCTGGGCTTCATCATTTTGGCCACATCGGGGACGCAAAAGTTCTTTGCCGACAACGGCGTCCCGGCGGAGGTGATCCTCAAAATGCACGAGGGACGTCCCAATATCGTTGACGCGATCATGAACGGGGGCATCCAACTGGTCATCAATACACCCGGCGGCCGGCTCGGCCAAAACGACGACTCCTACATCCGCAAGGCGGCCATCAAATACAAAATCTCCTATATTACCACCGTAGCGGCCGCCGTCGCCGCAGTGAAGGGCATTACGGCTTTCCGGCAGGGACACGGCCGGGCCAAATCCCTGCAGAGCTACCATAAGGATATCCGGTAAATATCGGACAGGGAGGTTCTTTTAAGAAAAAATGGAAGTGAGGATATTGGGGTCGGGCGGCAGCGAGGGCATTCCCGCCTTCCTCTGCCAATGTCGTGTCTGCGTCGAAACGAGGCTCCGCGGAGGCAGGGAAATCCGTCAGAACGCTTGCGCCCACGTGACGCTCGCTTCGGGATTTGGCATACTCCTGGATATGCCGCCGCAATTCAAGATGGCATGGGATCGCTCCCGCCTCGATGAGGAAAAACTTGCGGCCATCCTTATTACCCACCGGCATGCAGACCATACCCTCGGGCTCAAGTATCTGATCGACGCAGTCCCCGGAAACGGCTTCCGGCAGGCCAGGAACATGACGGTCTACCTGCCCGCCGACGTGCTGACCGGCCGGATCCGCCAGATGGATCCAAAGAACGATTATCCGCCGGAAGGGCGACGGGGTCCCTTCGTCGAGTTCGTTCCCGTCGAGGCATACCGGGAAATCATTCTCGGCTCCTGCAGGGTGACTCCGCTCGAAACGAACCATCAGCCACCACCCGGTGACGGGAATGGCGGCGGTTGGGAAACCTTCGGGTATCTTTTTGAAGACTCCGACGGAACACGGATGGCGTATATGGTCGACGCCCAGAGCGATCTGCCGGAAAGGACGGTCGAAGCGTTATCGGCGCGCCTGGACTGCCTGATTTTTGAATGTACATTTGAACGGCTCGATCCGCCCATCGGGCATACGGATATTCGGAGTCTGATCCGGATCGGGCGAAGATTCTCCCCCCGCACCCTGATCGCGACGCACATCAGCCATCAAAACCTCGGGTACCGCGACCTCGTGAAGGTTCTTGACGGTGAGGGAATCCGTGTCGCATACGACGGGATGCGGATCAAGGTCCGACCCCGGCATGGTCGTGCTCCGGCAACCCGCTGAACAAGGACAGGGCGATTCGAAGCAATCACAGGAAGAGGAACATCAGATGCATGACCCGTCCAGGAAAAATCAAGAACTGCTCGAAGAGAATGCCTTATTAAAGAAGAGAATCCAGGAACTGGAACTCTCGGACGCAGAGCGTAAGCAGACGGAGGAGGCGCTGCGGGAATCGCAGGCGTTCTATCATTCGCTCGTGGAGCAACTGCCCGCCGGCGTTTTTCGCAAAGACCGGGAAGGGCGCTATGTATTTGTCAGCCCCTGGTTCTGCCGGCTCAAAGGCATGAAGGAGGCGGAGTTTCTGGGCAAAATGCCTCAGGAAGTTGCCGCAAGCGAAGCAGCGAAACTGGACGCAACGGAGCAGGCTGTCAAGTACGCCGCCGAAGGCGCAGATCATCATGTCCGGATCATGCAAACCGGCAACCCCATGGAGTTGATTGAAGAGTATACGGATGCCGCCGGCGGCAAGCAGTTCGTACATGTCATCAAAATCCCCGTCTTCACCTCGGAAGGAAAGGTCATTGGCACCCAGGGAGTCCTGTTCGACATCAAAACCCCCATCTTCACCTCGGAAGGAAAGGTCATTGGCACCCAGGGAGTCCTGTTCGACATCACCGATCACAAGCAGGCGGAGGAGGCGCTTGTAAAATCGGAAGAGAAATTTCGCCTGATCACGGAAAATATGTTGGATTGTATCGCCTTGGTGGATACAAATGGCACATATCAATACGTGTCGCCTTCCTACAGAGAAACCCTGGGATATGCCCCGGAAGATATGCTTGGGACGAACGGGTTCAATCTTACCCTTCCGGATGATCTGGAACGGATTACGCGGCTCTATCTGGAAGGTATTGAACAGGGTTGGCGCGAAACAAGCTTTGAAACCATGATCCGCCACAAAGATGGCCACTATGTCCCCATGGAGATCAGAGTGCGGGCATTGAATGATCCGCAGGGAACGCTCATGGGAGGCGTCCTTGCCGCCCGGGATGTAACGAAGCGACGGCAATTGGAGCAGGAGCGCCTCCAGGCCGAGGAGGAGAAACGAATTCTGGAAGAGCGGTTGCAGCATGCGGACAAGATGGAGGCCATCGGCACGCTGGCGGGCGGCATCGCGCACGACTTCAACAATCTGCTCATGGGGATTCAGGGGTATGCATCGTTGACGTTGCTGGATCTGGACCCCTCCCATCCGCATTATGAACGACTCAAGCGGATTGAGGAGCAGGTGCGGAGCGGAGCGGATTTAACCAGACAGTTGCTGGGGTTTGCCCGTGGGGGAAGATATGAGGTAACACCTGCCGATATGAACGACATCCTGGAAAAGAGCTCCTCGATGTTCGGGAGAACCAAAAAGGAGATCACCATCTACCGGAAATACGGGAAGGATCTCCGGAGCGTGGAGGTGGATCGGGGACAGATGGAGCAGGTGTTCATGAATCTGTACGTGAATGCCTGGCAGGCGATGCCGGGGGGCGGGGAGCTCTATCTGGAGACGGAGGATGTTCTGTTGAGCGATGAACAGGCGATTTCCTACTCCGTCAGACCGGGGAAATATGTGAAAATATCGGTCACCGATACCGGTACGGGGATGGATGAGAAGACCCGGGAGCGGATCTTTGATCCCTTCTTCACGACAAAGGGGATGGGAAGAGGGACGGGGCTGGGGCTGGCAACGGTCTATGGGATCATCAAGGGTCATAAGGGCATGATCACTGTAGACAGCGAGCCCGGTCATGGGACGACCTTTAACATCTATCTTCCGGCTTCGGAGAGGGAGGTGATCCGGGAAAAGACGGAGACCGGGACCATCGCAACGGGGACGGAGACGATCCTGCTGGTGGATGATGAAAAGATGGTCCTGGAGGTAAGCAAAGAAATGCTGGAATTCCTGGGGTACCGGGTCTTTGCGGTCGGGAGCGGCCAGGAGGCGCTCGCCGTTTACCTGGAGAAGCGCAACGAGATTGACCTGGTGATTCTGGACATGATCATGCCGGGGATATCGGGAGGGGAGACCTTCGATCGTCTCCGGGAGTTCAATTCCGCGATCAGGGTTCTTTTGTCCAGCGGTTACAGTATCAATGGAGAAGCCAAAACCATTATGGACCGCGGCTGCAACGGGTTCCTCCAGAAGCCCTTTCAGCTCGAGCAACTCTCCGGGAAGGTCAGGGAAGTGCTGGACTGAATGTGCCTTTGCGATATAATCTTCTTGACAACCAAAACCACTTTTCATATCTTTGGTCGGCATAAAAGCAGGTTGAGAGCTTTGAATTTCCGCCCTTCCTGTCATTGCGAGGCGCGGAGCGCCGCGGCAATCTCATTTATTATCGAATAGTTATTGGATTGCTTCGTCGGCCTTTGGCCTCCTCGCAATGACAAATGGCTCGTTTTTCAAAGCTCTCAGGTTCTAATCGGTTTTCATGCCCTCGCTTTATGTTCAAACAAGCTTTGATCGGTATCGGTTCCGGGAACGGTTCTGCCCGATGAGCCGGAAAGCGGATGGTTCCGTGCGGCGGCCATGGGGTGCAGGTGATGAGGAAGGAGACTTAAGCGATGGCTATCGAGGTTACGGTTGCCGCGGGAAAACCCGGGGTGAATGTGGTGCGGCTCTCCGGCCGTTTGGATGCCACGACATACGAAGCGGCGCAGCCGGTTATTATGGAGGCGCTGGAGAAGGGCCCTGCCGGAATGATTCTGAATATGGGATCTCTGGATTTTATCAGCAGTGCGGGGCTGCGGGTCATGCTCATCGTCTGGAAGCAGGCGGTGGCCGATGGCAAGCAGATCGCGATGGTCGACGTTCAACCCTCGATCTACAAGATCTTCAAGATCGCGGCCCTGGACAAGATCTTCCGTTTTTTCGAGAATGAGGACGAGGCGATCCGGGAAATGTGGCCGTAGTTTTCACGTTCCCGGTTGGACCCGCCGTTTCATCACAGGGAGGATGCGTTGGCAAAGAAGAGCGATACCAAACAAACACCGGACGTCAAAGCGACGGCCGATGAACTGGTCGGGCAGGCCCGGGAGGCCGCGGCCCTGTTCACCCAGTACGGTCAGGAAGAGGTGGACCGGATCGTTGCGGCCGCCGCGAAGGCGGGAGCGGCCCGGCGGATCGAACTGGCCCGCATGGCCGTCGAAGAGACGGGAATGGGCGTTTTCGAGGACAAGGTCATCAAGAACCTCTTCGCCACGGAATACATCTACAACGACATCCGCGACCGCAAGACCGTCGGATTGATCAAGGATTGTCTGGAGACGGGGATCATGGAATTCGCCGAGCCCCTCGGCGTCATTCTGGGCATCACCCCCGTCACCAATCCCACCTCCACGGCGATGTTCAAGTGCCTGATCGCGCTCAAGACGCGCAATACCATCATCATCAGCCCGGCCCGCAACGCGCTGAAAAGCACGATCGAAGCGGCCAGGACCATCTATGAGGCCGCGCTCGCCGCGGGCGCGCCGGACTACTGTGTTCGTTGGGTGGAGGCCTCGTCCCGCGAACTGACGCATATCCTCATGTCGCATCCCGATGTTTCACTGATCCTGGCCACGGGCGGCATGGGCATGGTCAAGGCGGCCTACGGATCCGGCACGCCGGCCATCGGCGTCGGCCCGGGGAACGTTCCGGTCTACATCGAAAAGAGCGCCGACATCAACGCCGCGGTAAACGACATCCTCATGAGCAAGACCTTTGACAACGGGATGGTCTGCGCCTCCGAGCAGGCGGTGGTCGTGGACCGGGAGATCCGGGACGCCGTGATGGCCCGGTTCCGGTCGCAGGGGGCCTATTTCCTCAGCCCGGCCGAGACCGCCAAGGTGGAGGTCGTGGCGATCGACGCGGAAAAAGAGAGCATGTCGCCGAAGGTCGTGGGGAAGAGCGTCCGGCACATCGCGGAGCTTTCGGGCATCACCGTTCCGGAAAATACGCGCGTGCTGATTGCACCCCTCAAGGGCGTGGGCGAGGCCCATCCGCTCTCCCGGGAAAAGCTCTGCCCGATCCTCGGGTTTTACACGGTCCGCAACCTCAAGGAAGGGGTGAACGTCTGCCAGGATATCCTGTACTTCGGGGGACTCGGCCACACGGCGTCCATCGCCTCGCAGGACCCCGCAGCGATCCGCGAATTCAGCGAGACCGTCAATGCGGGCCGGATCATCGTGAACTCGCCCTCCGCCCAGGGGGCCATCGGCGACATCTACACCCGGATTCACCCCTCCCTGACCCTGGGCTGCGGCGCCGGCGGACAGAACATCACCACGGACAACGTAAGCGTGAACAACCTCATCAATATCAAGCGGGTGACAAAGCGCATGGTCAACATGAAATGGTTCCGGGTTCCGTCGCAGATCTACTTTGAGGCAGGGGCGTTTGATACTTTCTTCACGAAAGAGATCAAGGAGATGGGGGTGAACCGCGCCTTCATCGTCTGCACCGGCTCCGCGATCCGGCAGGGGGCGACGCGCAAACTGGAGAACTACCTCCAGCAGGCAGGCATCCTGACGGCCCTCTATTCGGACATCACGCCCGACCCCACCGTCGAGACGGTGGTCAGCGGCGCCGAGGCCATGAAAAAATTCGGGCCGGACCTGATCATCGCGCTGGGCGGCGGGTCTCCCATCGACGCCGCCAAGGCCATGTGGCTTTTCTACGAGAATCCGGACATCTGTTTCGACGATCTCCGGATGCGCTTCATGGACATTCGCAAGCGCATCGTCCGTTTCCCCGAACTGGGACGGAAGGCGAAGCTGATCGCCATCCCCACCACGAGCGGGACCGGTTCGGAGGTCACCTCCTTTTCCGTCGTGACGGACGCCAAAACGGGAGCCAAGTATCCCCTCGCGGATTACGCGATGACACCCCACATCGCCATCGTGGATCCGAACCTGACCCTGTCGGTACCTCCGTCCGTGACGGCGGACACGGGCCTGGACGTCCTGGCCCATGCCCTCGAGGCCTATGTGTCGGTGCTCGCCTCCGATTACACCGATCCGCTTGCGCTCAAGGCGATCCAGCTCGTCTTCGAACATCTGCCCCAGGCGTTCCGGAACGGCGGCAATCTCCTGGCCCGCGAGAAGATGCACAATGCCTCCACGATCGCCGGCATGGCCTTTACCAACGCCTTTCTCGGGATCAACCACGGCCTGGCCCACATCCTGGGTGCGACCTTCCATATCCCCCACGGCCGGGCCAACGCGCTGGTCATGATTCCCGTCATCCGGCACAACGCAACACTGCCGAAGAAATTCGCAACCTATCCCCAGTACCGCTACCCCCAGGCCCAGGGGAGATATGCGGAAATCGCGGCGGCACTGAAGCTCCCCGCGGCGACGCCCGAGGCCGGCGTGGAGAGCCTGGTTGCGGCCGTCGCCGCACTGATAGCAGAGCTGAAGATACCCGCCACGATCCGTGAGGCAGGGGTGCCCGCAGCGGAATTCGAGTCGGCCGTGCAGCATATGGCCGAGATCGCCTTCGACGACCAGTGCATGGGAGCCAATCCCTCCTATACGCTCGTGGACGACCTTGCCCGCATTCTGCGGGAGGCCTATTCCGGAGACGCCGCGACCTGAACTGACTTTATCGTCATCGTCGCCGCTCCCGACACAACATGGGTCCATAAAATGGTTCATCCGGTTGATGCGTACTTCCTTCCGATAGCCTGATACTCCCATCGGCGTAAAATATTCATGATAACAATTGATAATACCGGCATTTCAAACGCTTGGCGCGACCATGAAAAGGGACAGGTAAAATGAAAAGACTGCATGGAGGATTGCTGTTGGCGTTGGTCACGGTTGCTTTTGTTGCCGCTTGCGCCACCATGCAAAGCAGTTGGGAGGCAACAAAGTCAGCGGACACCATTACGGCTTATGAGGATTTTCTGAAGAATTATCCGGAGGGCGATTTAGCGGATCAGGCGCGTGTGAGACAAAACGAATTGTATGAAGAGAGTGATTGGAAGGATGCAGAGGCAAAAAATACCGTTACAGCCTATCAGGATTTTGTTAAAAAACATCCTCATGGAAGACACAAAAATAGTGCCGATGCAAGGCTGGAGATGCTTTCGCTCTCCAAAGCAACCGATTTGCCGTTGGTCAACGCCGAGAAAATCCTTGAACGGTACCGGCAGGGCGTCTTTATGGATGAAGCGCTCTTGACACTGGAAAAGCTCTCTTTTCAACAGGCTATAACCGGCAACACGATTTCGGCATATGAAAACTTTTTAAAACAATACCCGGCCGGAGCGCTCGCCGATGATGCTCGCCGAAGAATGGAAAAGCTCTCTTTTGAAAAGGCTCAAGCCGAAGACACCGTCGCCGCCTATGGTGGGTACCTGAAGCGATATCCTCACGGGATATTTGCCGACGAAGCTCGATTGAGACAAGAAAAACTGAATGCGATCAACCCTGCATCAGGGTGGGGAACGATCAAGTATCCCAGGCCCAACACGAACATCAGGGCCAAAAGATCCGTGGCCTCCAAGCTGCAAGGTCAATTGAAAACCGGTCGGCCTGTTAAAGTGGATTTTCTTCAAGACGCCTGGTACGCCGTTTTTCCCGTAACCCAGAAGCAGCGAAACGAGAAAATGGCGCTGGGATATGTTTATGCTCCCCTTCTGATGGATAAGCGGGAGCCCAACCCTTCCGGACCAACGGCCTCTGAGAAAAAACCGGCAAAGGATGCCCCTCCGAAGAAAATGGAGATGGAAAGTCAGTCGGTTGATGTGAGGAACATCACCTTCAAGGCTGCCGAGGATGGAAAAGAATTGTTGTTCATCGAGTTCGACCGTTTTTATACGCCCACGATTTCCGGAATCGAGGGCAATGAACCTCGGATCATTCTGGAAATCAAGAATGCATCCTCGCTCAGAGGGGATTGGGCGGCAATCAAGACGGGAGGCCATTTTATCCGGCAGATACGCAGCAGGATGGACCCGCAGACCCGTGCGGCACTCATTGTCCTCGACATGGCACCGGAAAAAGATTATTTCGTAAATCAGGCATTCTATAAAAAGGAAAATATATATTCCCTTGAAATATCCGAAAAAAAGGAGAAACGGCTTCCATGAACTGCCGCAGTCTACTCCCATTTCGGTGCCCGATTTTTTGAGAAATCTTCTTGACAACGAAAATCGCTTTTAATATCTTCAGCGCGTACAAAATCAGTGTTTTTCAGTTCGGCATCAGCAGTTCATGGTTCGAGTCCGCACAACGTTTGGTTTCCTCAAGGCATCGGCGCGCCGCGTGTGGCGTGCCGCAATGGTTCCCGCCCGACGGCGGAGAGAAGGAGGTACCTCATGCGACGGATGTGGTTTCCCTTGGCGCTTGTGGCGCTCGGATTGGCCCTGCTGACGTGGGGCCCGGGGTCGGCTTTCGCCGCCGACAAGATCGTCCTGAACGTGGTCACGGCCGGGGACACGAACATGCACGAACTGCAGAAGAGCATCTTCGGCCCGGCTTTCACCAAAAAATTCCCCAATGTCGAGATCAACGCGGTCGGCAGCGGCCCGGGCGACCCCGGAAGCCAGGTCATCTTTCAGAAACTCAAAAGCCAGAAGGACGCCAACGTCGCCAAGTATGACATCGATGTGGCCGTCATCCACCAGAGCATCATGCCGCAGATGATCCAGAACGATCTGCTGGCCAAGTACGGCCCCGAGATCGGCACCTACAAGCTCATGAACGCGGCAAACGGCAGAAACGCCCTGGGCTTCAACGTGGAGGGGTACGTGATGCCCATGTTCCAGAGCCAGGTCGCGCTCGCCTACAACCCGGACATGGTCAAGAACCCGCCCAACACCTTCGAGGAGCTGGTGGCCTGGATCAAGGCCAACCCCAAGAAGTTCGGGTACAACGGGGTCAAAGGCGGGATGAGCGGCACCGGCTTCGTCACCGGCTGGGTCTACTGGAAGAGCGGCAAGTACGATCAGTACGCCAAGGGCACCTATGACCCGGCCGCCGAGGCCGCCTGGCCGGCCGCCATCAAGGAGCTCAAGAGCCTCCCCGTGACCATGACCACCGGGAACAACGATACGCTCGACAAGCTGAACCGGGGCGAGATCGCCATGGGTCCGGTCTGGGTGGACATGGTCATCAGCATGAAGAACGAAAACCGGATGGATCCCAAGATGAAGATGAAGGTGATCTCCCCGGGCCTTCCCGGCCAGCCCATGTACCTCGTGATTTCCAAGAAGGCGGCCGGCTACGAGATGGCCAAGAAGTACGTGGAGTTCATCACATCGCCGGAGCAGCAGGCTAAGGTCGTCGTCGAAAGGATGGGATGGCTCCCGGGCATCGATGCCAAATACGTGCTGTCCGAGGTGTCGGCCAGGGCCAAGGCGATGCTCTTTGCCGACATTCCGCCGGAGACGCTGGAAAAGAACGGGCTGATGTTCCCGCAGCAGAAGTACTTCAAGGATGTGCTCACGGCGTACGAAGAGAACTGACCCCATCATAACTTGAGGAGACGGGGCGGGGGGACGCGCCCCCCTGCCCCGCATTCCCTATGCGACTCTCTCATCGTCTTTTCTATCTCGCGATCGCACTGCCGCCGCTGGCCATCGTCGTCTGGCTGTTCTTCATCCCCTTTCTCTCCTCCGCCTACCTGAGCTTCCTGCGCGAGGACCAGTGGAGCCTGAAGAACTATTACCTGGTGTGGCGGCTCTACAAGTACGACATCCTCTACACCCTCTGGATCTCCTTCTTCAGCCTGGCGGCCGTGCTCGCGATCGCCGTCGTCCTTTGCGGATATCTGCGGATCCACGTCAACAGGACGGTCGAGTTCCTCTTCAAGATCCCGCTCTTCATCCCCTTCGTGGTCGTGGGCCACGCCATGCGGGTGCTGCTGGCGCCCAAGGGGACCCTGAACGCGGCGCTCTCCCAGATCGGCCTGGTCAACATGAGCGATCCGCCCTCCATCGCCTTCGGCTGGATCGGGATTTCGGTCTGCCTGATCTGGAAGAACCTCGCGCTGGCGGTGCTCCTCGTGCTGGGCTCCTACCGGTCCGTGGACGAGACCTACCTGGAGGCGGCCAGGAACTACGGGGCGTCTACGTTCCAGCAGATCAAGGACATCCTTTTGCCCATGTCAAAGGCCTCACTGGCCGTGGCCGGGGCCTTCATGTTCACCTCGATGCTGGCGTCGTTCTCGGTTCCGCTGATGATCGGCAGCGGGGAGCCGCCGCAGATGGTGATGATCGACGTCTTCTACCGGATCAACTACCAGATGGACTACGGCACGGCCAACGCCTTGGGCGTGGTCTCCTATCTGCTGGCGATGGGCGTGGCGGGGTATTATCTGCGGACCATCACGCGCAAGACATGAAGAGAGGTCTCGAAAGAACTGGATTCCTGCTTTCGCAGGAATGACGAATTTCTCCGTTGCGGGAGAAATTGAAGATCCTTATTACGACGGCAACCATAGGTGTCAGTTCTGTCATTCCCGCGAAAGCGGGAATCCAGGACTGGACTGGATGCCGGATCGGGCCTGCCCCGGACTCGATCCGGGGTCCGGCATGACAACATTTGATATGTTTACTTGCCGGAGTAATAAAGGTGTTGCTGAAGGCTGAGGCAGGGCAATGGTACGTCGAACAATGCGCATGTTAGGGGTGGTGGCCGCGGGAATGGTGATCTTCCTGCCGCTTTCGAGCCTCGTCATCTGGTCTTTTGCCGAGAAGTGGTTCTGGCCCCATCTCTTTCCGCAACAGTTGGGCCTCTTCTACTGGGCCAAGGTGATGCAGGGCGACCTGCTGCGCGCGCTCACCGACGGCTTCCTCATCGCCGTGGTGGTCACGGTTCTGACGCTGATCATCACGATCCCGCTGGCCTATGTCCTGGCGCGGCTGCCGATTCCGTTCAAACCGCTGATCCTGATGGTCTTCCTGCTGCCCCAGGCGTTTCCGCAGCTTCCGGTCTTCGTGAACTCCACGACGCTCCTGTACCAGGTGAACATGGGGGGGAAACTCACGGGCGTGATCCTCATCCATATGGTGGGGGCGCTGGTGTTCGCCGTCTGGACCATGACGGCGGTCTTCAAGTCGGTGCCCGAGGCGCTGGAGGAGGCCGCCATCAACCTGGGCGCATCGAGGTTCAAGGCCTTCTTTTCGGTCTCGCTGCCGCTGGCCACGCCCGGGATCATTGCCAGCACGCTGCTGGTCTTTCTCTACTCGCTGGACGAATTCACGGGGACGCTCCTGGTGGGCAGCCCCTTCGTCCTCACCCTGCCGGTCTACATGTACCGGACGAGCGTGGGGTACGAGCTGCAGGTGGCTTCGATCAGCGCGCTCATGCTCATGCTGCCGGGCATCGTGCTGCTGGTCCTGCTGGAGAAGTACATGAAGTCCGAGTACCTGTCGATGTTCGGACGTATCTGATCAAGCCGGGAAGACGGCGGCAACGGTTACTCCCGGCGCCGGAAAAGAGGTGCCATGGTCGAGGTTCGCGTCGAGAATGTCCGCAAGACGTACGGGAAGGTCGAAGCCCTGAAGGGGGCCTCGCTCAATTTCGCAAGCGGCGCCATGACCGCCATCCTGGGCCCCAGCGGCTGCGGGAAAACCACGCTTCTGCGCAGTATTGCCGGATTTATCCCGATCGACGAGGGGCGCGTCCTCTTCGGCAACGACGATGTCACCCAGCTTCCGCCCCAGAAGCGGGGCACCGCGATGGTCTTCCAGAACTACGCCCTCTGGCCCCACATGACTATCTTCGAGAATGTGTCGTACGGGCTCAAGCTCCAGAAAGTGGCACCGGACGAGATTCGGCGGCGCGTCCTCAAGGTTTTGGAGCTGGTCGAGATCGGGAACCTCTCGGACGTGGAAACCCGTAAACCCGTTGCCCTCTCCGGCGGGCAGCAGCAGCGCGTGGCCCTGGCCCGGGCACTCGTGGTGGAGCCCAAGGTGCTCCTCATGGACGAGCCCCTCTCCAACCTGGACGCCAAGGTGCGCCAGCGGCTCCGGGCCGAACTGCGGAGGCTCCAGAAGCAGGTCGGAATCACGGCCATCTACGTGACCCACGACCAGGAGGAGGCCCTGGCCCTGGCGGACACCGTGGTCCTGATGAATCAGGGGCGGATCATCCAGACGGGAACGCCGCAGGACATCTATCTTCGGCCCGACACGGCTTTTGCCGCGGAGTTTCTCGGCGTGAGCAACCAATTGGAAGGAGAGGCTGCCGACGGATGCATCACCATCGAGGGCCAGCGCGTCTGCTATGGCGGAGACGTGCGGGGGAAGGCCGTGGTGATCATGCGCGCCTCGGACATCCAGATCGAGGATCCGGCGGCGGCGCCCCGGCCGGCGACGATGTCGCTTGCGGGCATCCTGGAGGAGAGCCTCTTTCTGGGGGCGCACTACCGGCAGTACATCCGCATCGGCGGGATCGTCGTCATGGCCGATAGCGTCGATCCCCGGCCGCTCGGCGCCGTCCGGCTGGTTCTGCCTGCCGAGAAGGTGCAGGTGTACGGCCAGACGTGAGCAAAGGAATCAGCGTCACCTCCCGGCCCGGCGGCAGCGGACACATCGCTCCGGCCGCAGCGGTTATGAAGAAAATCTGCCGGGTCGCGGCATTGCTGCTGCTTTCCCTCTGGCCGCCGCTTTCGGCATGGACAGCCGGGAACCCGCTCCAGGAAACCGCGCGATTCACCCCCCAGGTCATGGAGTCGATGCTGGACGCCGATTTCTGGATCAGCCGCACGCCCGATCCAGACGCGGTTCTGCTTTCGCCCGACGGAATCGGCCGGTTCAACCGCTTCCTCGCCGCCGAATTCGGATTGAAGCTCTCCGCAGAAAGCTGCGGAGGATCTTCAATCCTTAAGAAGAACAAACCCTGTCGTTTTTACTCGCCTACTCCGCGGCAAGCCGCGGAGAATGAGCTCGTGGGCGGATTCACCCAAGAGATCGAGCACCATCCGGAGCTCTCCGCCGAACAGGTGAGGAGTCTGATCGAGGCCTACAGTCTTCCCTACGGAAAGGGGAGGCTCACGGGACTTCGGGAACCCGCCCCCGACCGCGCTTACGATAGGCTCAGGGAAGAGATGAACCTCGCCGCGCTCCCTGAAAGGGTGAAACCCCTCTGGGGCGTCACGTTGCGCCGGACAGCAATCCGCTCCTTCCCCACCGCCGAGCGGTCCCTCGCGGCTTCAGATCAATATGGCTTCGACCTTTTCCAGGAGACGGAGGCCGACCTCTGGACGCCGCTGGTCATCCTCCACCGAAGCAAAAACGGCCTCTGGGCTTTCGTCCGGATCTACCACTACGACGGCTGGATGAAGATCGATAACATCGCGGTCGCCAATGACAAAGAGGCGCTCTTTTCGCTCCTGAGCCAGCGGGAATTCCTGGTGGCCACCGGAAGCTGGGTGGAGTCGCAGATCGCCGGAGACGGATCGCCGCGGGTTCGCTTCATGATGGGAACGCGCATCCCGCTCGTTCCCAGGGAGCAAATTCCCCGGCACCTCGGGGGACAGAACCCGCAGGCAAACTTCGTGGTGTGGGTCCCCGGACGCAATGAAAGGGGGTTCTTCAGCCCCATCATGGCCTACATTTCCACTCAGGCGGATGTCCATCCGGGACACCTCCCCTATACCCGCCGCAACCTCCTGAGGCAGGCGTTCAAGATGGTCGGCGAACGCTACAGTTGGGGAGGATCGTTCGAGGGGCGCGACTGCTCCCGGCTGCTCGTGGATGTCTACCGAACGGTCGGCATCATGCTCCCGCGCAACGCGTCGCAGCAGGCAAAGGTGGGCGTGGACCGCTTCGGAAACGACGCCGGGGATCGCTTCACCCGCCTCAAGCCGGGCACCGCGCTCTACATGCCCGGCCACGCCATGATGTTCATCGGCAATTACGATGGGAAAAGCTATATCCTCCACAGCACCGCGGGTTTCCGCAACATTCCCGGCGAGGCCGTCCGCCCCGTTCTGGCCGTGGTGGTCTCGGATATGTCCGTTCTTGCGGACGGGATCCGGACCATCAAGGCCGCGCGGGAATTTGTTCTCCCCGATGATGACTCCGGCAACAATACATCCCAAACGCGCACTCATTCCGGCGAAATCCGGAATCCAGAATGAATTAGACTGGATGCCGGATGGGTCCTTCCGGAATCAATATTCTCCGAGGATCAGTCAGGACAACTGCTGTCAGGTTGGGAATAGATCGTTGGTGGAAAAATTGGGTTCACTGGTGAGATTAACACCAAGGCGCCTCAATCCCGCTTCGTCTCCGGGAGTGGGAATGTGGGTGATGTGAACTTCGCAGCCTCTAAGTTCTTTTAGTTTTTCAATGGCCAATTGAGCCGCAGGGTTCGTTGTTGCGCTGATGCTCAGGGCAATCAGCGTTTCCTCCAGATCGAGACTGATGGACTTTTCGTTCAGAATATCCGTCTTCATGTTTCTCACGGAATCGGTGATATAGGGAGGCAACAAGGTAATCTTTTGAGGTATGTCGGCAAGAGACTTGATGGCGTGCAGGATCATGCTTGATGCCGCATGCATGAGAGGGGAATTGTTCCCGGTGACTATGGCGTCGTTTTTCAGCTCGATCGCGGCGCCGCAATAAATTCCTTCATTACCTTTATTGTGATCCTGTGCCTCCCGGGCAGCCTGCCATGCCGGCCCAACAACACGGCGGTCTTCAGGATGGATATCGAAGTTTTTGAGAAAGAGTTCAACTCTTTGAACCGTTTCCTTGTCGGCGAATCCCATGACATATTCGCAGCGGTATCGATAATATCGCCGAATCACCTCCTGTTCGGCCGCATCTCTCGCAATGTCGTCGTCGATGATTGCGAAGCCAGCCATGTTCACACCCATGTCCGTTGGTGAACTGTAGAATGAATTGCCGCCCGTGATTTTTTCGAGAATCCTTTTCACTACCGGAAACACCTCCACATCCCGATTATAATTCACCGCTTTTTTATCATAGGCTTCCAGATGAAAGGGGTCGATCAGGTTGAAATCGCGGATATCAGCCGTGGCCGCTTCATAGGCCACATTCACCGGATGTTTGAGAGGGAGGTTCCAGATGGGAAAGGTTTCAAACTTGGCGTAACCGGCTTTTACGCCCCGCCGGTATTCGTGATAAAGTTGCGAAAGGCATGTGGCGAGCTTGCCACTTCCGGGACCGGGGCCGGTGACAATCACCAAAGGTTTATCGGTTTTAATGTATGCATTGGCTCCGTATCCGTCATCGCTCACAATCGCTTCGACATCAGTAGGATATCCTTTGGTGAAGCGATGAGTGAAAACCCGGATGTTTCTCCTTTCCAGTTTATTCTTGAAGAGTTCCGCTGCGGGCTGATGATCGAAACGGGTGATCACGACGCCCAAAATATTGATGCCCTGGTTCCTGAGATCATCGATCAGCTTGAGGGCATCTGAATCATAAGTGATGCCGAAATCGGCCCTGATTTTCTTTCTCTCAATGTCTCCTGCATAGATACAGAGTAGAATGTCTGCCTTGTCTTTTAGCTCCTGAATCAGTCGCATTTTTACATTCGGATCATAACCGGGCAGAACACGTGCCGCATGATAATCAAAAAGCAATTTACCTCCAAATTCGAGATAGAGCTTGTTATCGAACCGTTCAACTCTTTCGAGGATCTTTGCTGTCTGCTCATGGATGTATTTTTCGTTGTCGAATCCTATTTTATCTTGCATTAATGTGATCCTCCTGTATTGCCAATTGGGTTCGCCTATATGTTCATTCCATGTGTAGGGCTTTATAGATCAAGAGGTCCTATATGTCAAAAAATAAGCCTCGGTGATCCCTTTTTTGAGGGAGGGGAAGGGACACTTCGTCTTCATTGGCATTGCCACGCCGGTTCCGGTGCAAGTGGAAAATCTGTAGCCACCGACAGCGAAAACACGGACGGGCTGGGATTTTCCCAGTCCATCGCATTGAAATGCTTTGACACACGCACGAAGTCTTGTTATGGAAACAACGCTTCGGAGGTCCTATGAAGAGCGATCGAGCGAGGTTTGGATTGCCCGGGAAGAAATGGGCGTGGCTGGTGATCCTGGTTGCGGTCTGCGGTATCGGGGCCGCTTCTTTTCTGCTCGGTTCCAGCCTCTCCCTCCGGAACAAACCTTCTCCTTCCGCCGTGAATCCGGTAAAAAATGACGTGACCTGCCTGGGACGGCTCCTGCCCGGCGGCCGGATCATCCATGTCGCTGCCCCGGCCGGGGCCATGATCGGGGAACTCCTGGTGCGGCGCAGCCAATGGGTTGAGCGGGGGCAAATCCTTGCCCGCCTGCGTGACCACGCCAGACAGACGGCCGCCCTTCACCAGGCCGAGCAGCAGGTGGCGGTGGCCGCAGGCGAGCTGGACCGCGTGCGGGCCGGGGAAAAAATGATCGAGGCTCAGCAGGCGGCCGTGGCGCGCCAGGAGGCCCTCCTGCGCCAGGAGGAGGCCAATTACGAGCGGAGCCGGAAACTCTCCGAAAGACAGGTCGTCTCGGCCAGGGATTTCGAAGAGGCGCAGACCCGCCGGGACACGGCACGCGAATCGCTGCTCTGGGAGCGCAAGAATCTCGGCGCCCTGCAGGAGGTCCTTCAGAAGGACCTGGCCCTTGCCGGCAACAGAATCGAAGCGGCCAGGAGCGCCCGGAAAGTGGCCGGGGAAAATGTGGAGCTGAACCTCATCCGCGCTCCCGTTTCCGGCCGAGTCCTGGATATCTACGCATTTCCCGGTGAAGCGGTCCCGGCGCAGGGCCTCCTCGAACTGGGCAGCGGCAAAGACATGATGGTCGAGGCGGAAGTCTATGTCACCGACATCGGCCGCGTCCGGATCGGCTCGCCGGCGATCGTGACCGGAGACGCCTTCCGGGAAAGCCTGCAGGGGCAGGTTGTCGAGATCGTCCCCATGGTCAGCCGCAGCACCATCATACCCATCGACCCGCTGGCCTTTTCCGATCTGCGCGTCGTCAAGGCCTGGGTTCGGCTGGACCATCCGCAGGCGGTCGCCCAGTTGGGCAACCACCAGGTTTCAATCACGATCAAGCCATGAGACTGCTCACCCCCATTTTCAACGCCGTTGCCCCTCTGGGCATCCCCCTGGCGTGGCGTCAACTGACCCGCGACCGGAAGCGTTTCGTCACGGCCATTGCCGGCGTGACCTTCGGGGTGGTGCTGATGCTCTATCAGGTGGGCCTCTATACGGCGGCAAACCGCATGGTCGTGTTCCCGCACACCGCCCTGAAGGGCGAGATCGTCATCACCAGCAAGAATTACGATAATTTTTACGCCAACCGGGCTTTTTCCAAACGCATTCTGCAGCAGGTTCAGGCTTTTCCCGAAGTCACCTCCGTCGCACCTCTGGGCATGGAGTTTCTGAGATGGAAAAATACGGACACCGGGGTGGACAAGATCATCGGCATCCTCTCCATCAACCCGTCGCAGAATCCTTTCCGGCTTCCCGAGGTGGTCAAGGGGGCCGAATTGCTGACCGACGCCGAAAGCCTCCTGTTTGACGATCAATCCTCGCAGGTCGATTTCGGGAATGTCGGCGGGGCTTTCCGGAAACAGGGCGAGGTGATCTCGGAGATAGATCATTCGCGGGTCAGGGTCAAGGGCCTTTTTTCCATGGGTCAGACCCTTGCCGGTACCGGCCATGTGATCATCAGCGACCAGACCATGGGGCGCGTCAATCCCAACCGGTCGGCCAACATGATCAACTTCGGCCTGGTGACGCTCAGGCCGGGAACCGATCCGGCGGCGCTTTGCGAGCGGATCTCAGCCCTCCTGCCGAAGGACGTCCGGGTCATCACCGCCGAACAGTTCCGGAGCGAGGAACAGGTCTACTGGATCTCCCGGACGGCGATCGGCTTTATCTGCCTGGCCGGAATGCTCGTGGGGATGTTCGTCGGCGGGATCGTGGTCTATCAGATCCTCTACACCGATGTGACGGACCATCTGCGGGAATATGCCACGCTCAAGGCCATGGGCATCACGGATCTGTTCCTCTTCGGCATCGTCATGACCGAGGCTCTGATTCTCCTTCTTGCGGCCGCACTGCCCTCGACGGTTCTCGCGGCCGTGATGTTTCACATCACCTGGATCGGATCCGGCATGCCCACAGAGTTGAACGGTCTGGAGCTGCTGGCCGTGTTCGCCATGGCGTCCCTCATGTGCATCATTGCCGGCTCCCTGGCAACCCGAAAACTCAAGACGGCCGACCCGGCCGATATTTTCTGACCTATGGCCACGGAACCCTTCATCGCCATTCACGACCTGTCTCACGCCTTCGGTACGGGCCTGCTGAGGAAGGAAGTCCTCCAGCAGGTGAGCATCGATTTCTATCCCGGGGAAATCGTCATCATCATGGGGCCGTCCGGTTCCGGAAAGACCACGCTGCTGACCCTTGCCGGGGCGCTCCGCACCGTTCAGCAGGGCAGCATCCGCATGGACGGGGTAGAGCTCTACCGGGCCAAACCCGCCGACATCCGAACGGTCCGGAGGAAAATCGGCTTCATCTTCCAGGCCCACAACCTGGTGGCATCGCTTTCGGCCTGTGAAAATGTCCAGCTCGCCCTGACCATGGATCCTGCCGAGACAGCCGCATCGTCCCGACAAAAGGCCCTGCGTTACCTCGATATGGTCGGACTGGCCGACCACAGCCACAAGAAACCGGACAAGCTGTCGGGAGGACAGAAGCAGCGCGTGGCCATCGCCCGCGCGCTCATCCGCCGGCCCGGCATCGTCATGGCCGACGAGCCGACAGCGGCGCTGGATAAGAAAACGGGCCGGGAGGTGATGGAGCTCCTCCAGAAGCTCGCCCGCACCGAAGGCGTCGCCATCCTGCTGGTCACCCATGACAACCGGATTCTCGATGTGGCGGATCGGATCATCACGCTCGATGACGGCCGGATCGAGGAGACGCACCGGGGGATGGAGCGCCTCTGCGAGGCCATGACCGCCCTCACGACGCTGTTTCCCGGGTATGCAGCGACGATCTCCGCGGAGGCAACGGAGAGAGGGGAGCTTCTCGAAGTCTTGCGGCGCCGTTTTCAGGAACTCGGGGAACCCCTGTTCCCGCGGACAGCGGAATTTGCCGCCCGCAGGATGAGTCCGGTGCTCATGGCGCAGGCCCGCAGTCTCGAAAAGCAGTTGCACGACCTTGCCCAGTGCGAAGAGACGCTCGCCCGGTTTCTTGCCTTGCTTTTCGTTCCTCCCTCGGACCGGATGAAGGAAATCGCGGACACCTTCTTTCAGTCCCTGGAGTTCCTGTTGACGACGATGGCGGAGACCGGTGGGGACCCGACCGCCGAAGAGGTCGATCTGCTTTTGCGGCTCACGGAAGACCGCGGGGAGCTGATGACCGGTCTCAGGGAGCGGTATTTTGATTCCGTGACGGGACTCGCGGAAGAAGAAAAAGCTTATCTCTTCGAAATGACGGACCTGTTTTCCCGGACGGTCTACCTCATCCACGCCTGGGGCCAATCGCGGCAGATCTGGACCACCGACCGATTGTAGATCAACCGGCTGAATGCCGGGCGAGAAAATCAAGCGACACCCGGTTGAATTCTGCAATGCTGTCAATATTGCAGAGGTGGCCGCATTTGGGAATGACATGGACTTCGGCTTTTTTATCCATCCGGCCGTACTTTGCGGTCAATGGGCCCAGCATATGATCCTGCTCGCCGATGACGTAGAGTTTGGGGACATCGGGGGAGATATGTTTTCCCAGCGGATAATCCCGCTCAAACCGCTGGGTCAGATCAAACCAGATATAGAATTCCGGCCGGGGCATCTTATAAGCCTCCCGGACGAACACGCTTCTCGAGTATTTATGATTCTTGCGGGGCATCATCAGCCAGGCAAAAAGACGATACATCGCCATATAGGGAATCATACTCCGGAACAGATTGCCCATGAGGAACAAAACTTTCGCCCTGGGCCGGAATTTGATGGCCGCCCCGCTCAGGATCAGTGAATGGATCCTCTCCGGCGCCAGATTGGCCAGTGCCGTTTGAACCATCGTGCCCGAACTCATGCCCACGAAATGGGATTTGGGGATTCCTAAGCCGTCCAATGCCGCCAATATATCCTCGGCAACCACTTCGAGCGACGGTTTGTCTTTTTCCGCCAGCCGTTCATCAAAGGAATCGCCATGACCGTGCAGGTCAAATAACAGAAGATTGTAGGATCGCGAAAATGCTTCTATCTGGTATTTAAAGGTCCGGCGGCTGCCGCCGATTCCGTGCAGAAAAACCACCCATTCCGGTTTTTGGCCATCGATCAGTTGATAACGTAACATGAATTAGCAACCTCGCAGACGGATTTTCATTTATTGACACCAAGGTGGCCCCAGCGGCCAGGACTCGACGGCCGGCGTTCCTCTTCCCAGATCAGGAATGTTTCCGAATTGAAGCTCTCCGCAGCAAGCTGCGGAGAATCTTCGATCCTTAAGAGGAACAAACAATATCATTTTTACTCGCTTACCCCGCGGCAAGCCGCGGGGTAAGCGCTCGTGGGCGGATTCAGATCGAGCTTAATCGGCGTATGAAATTGTCGATGCAACTTCAACCCCCAATAGCCTGCTGTCGCAATGAAATATGAACTTGTTCATACAACATTTCGAACCGTAATGCTTCGTTTTTGTCAGGCCACAATGTTGTGGACTTGTAGGTGCTCAAGTTCCAGTGCATATCATTTTTTATAAACCGCGCACACTTGGTACAAAAAGCTGCTGCAAAAACGCAGTGACTTCCCTTGTTCACTTCAATCAAAAATCATGTACGACTGAACTTAGAGGCCCCTGGCTACTTCTCGGGAGCAATAACCTCTGTCACCTACTGGCTGCCGGGGGTCCTGAATAATAGTTGCTTTCTCCGGCTCCTCGGTTATGATGCCGGGCATGATGAACGCAATGCTTAAATCATCTTTTCCCCCGCTCCTCCGGACCCATCTGAATATAGGGTATCAAACAGATGAATTTCACCATGCATCGTGCCCAATCCATCCTGAGAGACGTCTTCGGATTTGAAAGGTTCTGGCCGCTTCAGGAAAAGGTCATTGCCCACATCCTGGAGAAGAAGGACGCCCTGGTCGTGCTACCCACGGGCGGGGGCAAGTCCCTCTGCTATCAGATCCCGGGGATGATCTTCGAGGAGCTGACAATCGTGGTTTCGCCGCTCATCTCCCTGATGAAGGACCAGGTGGACCAGCTCAAGGAATACGGCGTCCCGGCCCTTTTCCTGAACAGCACCCTGGGCGTGGAAGAGTACAGGGCGAATGTCGCAAAGCTCAGGGAAGGCCGTGTGAAGCTCCTCTATCTGGCCCCGGAGGCCCTGCTGGCGCCGAGGACTCTTGAACTGCTGGCCGACCTCACAGTGGATTGCATCGCCATCGACGAGGCGCACTGCATCTCCCAGTGGGGCCACGACTTCCGTCCGGAATACCGGCAACTGGCGGAGGTCCGGGCCGCCTTTCCCGATGCGTCCTGCGTGGCGCTGACAGCCACGGCCACCCCGCGCGTCCGGGAGGACATCCGGCAATCCCTGAATATCGAAAGCGGCAGCGAGTACGTCGGCTCCTTCAACCGGCCGAACCTCTTTCTGGAAGTGTCCCCGAAGACCGAACCCCTCGACCAGTTGCTGACCCTGCTCGAACAGTATCCGAACGAATCGGGCATCATCTACTGCGCCACCCGCCGGCAGACCGACGCGCTGCATGCCCTCCTCCTTCGGAAGGGCTACTCCGTGCGCCCCTACCATGCGGGGCTCCCGGAGGGGGAGCGCACCGAAAACCAGGAGCGCTTCAGCCGCGACGACATCCGGATCATCGTGGCGACGATCGCCTTCGGCATGGGAATCAACAAGCCCAACGTCCGGTTCGTCGTCCATTACGACCTGCCCGGGAGCATCGACAACTACTACCAGGAGATCGGCCGGGCGGGGCGGGACGGTCTGGCCGCCCATTGCCTGCTGCTGTTCGGCTATGGCGACCTCAACAAGATTCAGTTCTTCATCGGCCAGAAGACGGAGCAGGAGCAGCGGGTGGCCAACGTCCTCCTGAGCCAGCTTTTGGGATTCGCCGAGACGGACCTCTGCCGCCGCGTCCCCCTGCTGAACTACTTCGGCGAGACCGGTGTTCCGGAGCGCTGCGGCATGTGCGACAACTGCCGGATGGGGAAAGAAGAAAAGGCGCTCGTGGACCTCACCGTGCCAGCGCAGATGTTCCTTTCCTGCGTCAAGCGGACCGGCGAGATCTTCGGCGCGGGCCACATCGTCGAGGTGCTGCGGGGATCGAGCTCTCAGAAGATCCTGAAGTTCGGCCACGAGGCCCTCTCCACCTACGGGATCGGCACGGACCGTTCGGCCAGGCAGTGGCGCCACCTCAGCCGCCAGTTGATCCAGAAGGGGCTGCTGCTCCACCACTACGACCACGGATCGCTGAAACTGACCCCCAAGGCCTGGGAGGTCCTGCGTGGGGAAGAGACCTTCCTCGGCCGGGTGGAAGAGGCCAAAAAAGAGCGCGGCGCGGTTCTCAGGCAGCGGGAGGGTGAAGCGGAAACCTTCGATTCAGCCCTTTTCGAAACCCTCCGGAAAAAACGCAAGGCCTTGGCCGACCGGGCGAACCTTCCCCCCTATGCGATCTTCCATGACCGGACCCTGCGGGAAATGGCCTCCTGTTACCCCCGGACATCGGAAAGCTTGTTGGCGCTCTATGGCATCGGCAGGAGCAAGCTGGAAAAATACGCCGACGTCTTCCTGGAGATCATCGAAGAACACTGCCGAGCCCACGGGATCCCGGGGCCGCAAAAACCGGGCCGCAACCCATGACCCAACAAGCCTGTTTGTCAGGATGGACCGGGTCCAAGCTGGTTCAGGCTTGAATGTTCCGCGGTCCGACTTGCAGCAAGCTACGGGGAATACAACCCGAAGAAATTCCAAGATCGTAAAATATCCGGATCATAAAATATCCTTGACATGCCATACCGCTTTTCATATTCTCCCACAGCGAAACAGCATATTCTTATCCGTTCTTAAGGGGTTGCCTTCCAGATGGGTCCCAGGTTCAAGGCCGGTTCTGCGGAGATCTCCGGGCGGACCGGGAAACGACGAAAAATCACGGACAGCCGGATTAAAACAAAGATAAGAAAGGGGTTCTGATGAAGAAAATCATATTCGTTTTTTGCGTTCTCTCTCTGGTCCTTTGCGGATGCGCGAAGAAAGACGAACCCAGAATGCTCAAGGTGGCGGCATGCCCGACATCGCCTCCCAATATGTTTGAGGAAAGCGGGAAATACCAGGGGCTTGACCTGGAGATTTTCGAAGGTTTCTGCAAGGCCAGGGGACACCAATACAAGATCACCGCTTACGACTGGCAGGGAATGTTGGGGGCGGTCATGTCGGGGCAGGCCGATGTGGCGTTTTCCGGAATCTCGATTACGGAAAAGCGAAAAGAGAAGTTGGATTTTTCAGAGCCTTACATGGACAACACCTGGAATCTGGTCAGCCTGAAGAAAAGGAACATTCTGGTCAAGGACCTCGCCGAGTTGAAAAAATATTCAATCGGCTATCCCCGCGGCATGGCCTACAGCGCCTTCATCAAGGACGATCTGGAGCCCAAAGGGGTCTACAAGTTGAGCGCCGTCAAGATGTATCCCACCTATAACGAGGTGCTCGCCGACCTGCAAAACGGCAACCTGGATCTCGCCTTTCTGGACGGATCGGTCGCCTCCGTTTACAAGAAGAAAATCGACATTCAGGACAGTTATGTCTTCTCGGGGTTTGACACCTTTGGTTTCGCCTTTCCCAAGGGTTCCGAATTGCGCGCCGATTTTGACCGCTATATGAAAGAGATGGGTCCGGAAAAACTCAAGGCCATCATCAGCAAGTGGTTGGGATAGAGGGGCGCAGAGCGGGCAGATGACTTTCTGGAACATCCTCCGGGTGCTGGCCTCGGGCGCGGGATTCACGATCCTCGTGACCGTTGCCTGCACCGCCACCGGCCTTTTGATCGGGCTGGTTACGGCGATGCTGAGCAGGCTTCACTGGCGGCCCGTGGAGATCATGATTGCGGCGTACACCTATACGTTCCGCGGCATACCCGTACTGGTCCTCCTTTTTATCGTCTTTTTCGGCCTGCCGATTGTCGGCATCCGGGTCTCCCCCTTCCTGTCGATGATCCTGAGTCTGGGTCTCATCTCCGGGGCCTACCTGTCGGAAATTTTCCGGGGCGCCATGAATTCCGTACGGCGGGAGGAAATCCTCGCTGCCGAAGCCATGGGGATGACCCGGGTGCAGAGTTTCCTCTACATCGTGCTTCCGCAAATGGTCCGATTTTCCATTCCCGGCATGATCAACGAGTTCACCTCCGTCCTGAAGTATTCCCCCTTTGCCTATACCGTGGGAATACCCGAAATCATGAAGGAGGCCATGGGGCTCGCGGCGGTAACCTTGCGGGGGTTGGAAATCTATCTGGCCGTCGGGATCATCTACTTCATCATCTACAGAATGTTCTGCATGCTTTTTGCGACCCTTGAAAAAAGATACCGGATCCCCGGATTGTCCGCGGATTAGACCAAGGATAAAAGATGGCTTTGATCGAAGTCAAAAACCTCGTGAAGCAGTTCGACGACAAGATCGTTCTGAAGGGGGTCAACCTCGAGTTGAACGAAGGTCAGGTCAAGGTGATCATGGGCCCGTCGGGATGCGGAAAATCCACCCTGCTTCGCTGCCTGAATCTTCTGGTCCAACCCACCTCGGGTCAGATCATCTTCAGGGGAGAGGAGATTACCCGTCCGGGGGTGGACGTCCGCAGGCTTCGCCGGAATATAGGCTTTGTGTTTCAGCACTTCGCGCTCTACAGCCATCTGAACGTACAGGACAATGTCACCCTGGGGCTGAGAAAGATCCGGAAAATGAGCGCCCGGGAGGCCACCGACAAGGCCTTCCATGAGCTGGAACGGGTGGGAATGTTCGACCATCGGAACAAGTATCCCGCCCAGCTTTCCGGCGGGCAAAAGCAGAGGGCCGCCATCGTCAGGGCGCTGGCCATGGATCCCGTCGTGATGTTTCTCGATGAACCCACCTCTTCGCTGGACCCCGAAATGGCAAGGGAGGTGGTCAGCGTCATCAACAAGCTCTACCTGGAAAACGTGACCATGCTCTGTGTCACCCACGACGCCTTTTTGGCGAAATATATCTCCGACAGCATCATTTTTTTGGATGAGGGGGTTGTCCTGGAGGAAGATATCGCGGAGAGGTTGTTTTATGACCACCCAAACCCGCGGATCCGGGAGTTTTACCTGAGTGTGGTGGACTTGAAATGACCGGCATGGACCCTTTTCTCCACGACCTGATCGTTTTTTCGCCCCAGATCCTGGCGGGGCTGAAAAATACCGTGGTTCTGATGGCGATCATCTCGCTGACAGGTTTTTTCGGCGGGATAGCGGTCTTTTACCTGGAGCTGAACGGCAATAAAATCTGCCGGAAAATGACCGAGCGGTATATATCGTTTTTTATCGGGACTCCCCTGCTGGTTCATCTCTTCCTGATGTATTACGGACTTCCCCAGCTCGGCATTCATATCTCTCCGCTCGCGGTATCCGTGATCGGGTTTACGTTGAACGTCTCGGCTTACAATGCCCGCTACCTGATGACGGCCTACAACGGCCTGGACCAGATGGAGCTCGAAGCCGCCAGGGCACAGGGTTTCACACCGGCGGAAACATTCCGGTCGATCACCCTTCCCCAGGTGCTGCGCCTATCCGTCCCTTCCCTGACCAACCAGGTCATACAGAATCTGAAAGACACATCCGTCGCCTTTCTGATCCAATACCAGGATTTCTTCGCCCAGGTTCAGGAGATAGCGGCAACGAACTTCGAGTTTTTCAAGGCCTACATGATGGCCGGGCTGGTGTACCTGACACTGGTTTCGGTCATTGTCGTCGCGGCGCGGGGGCTGGAAAAGAGAATCGCACTGCCGGGCTTTTGAGATCGTGAAATCAAGAGGGAGTGTTTTTGAATGTTTCGAGATTCCCGTATTACAGGAGTTGTGATCGTAACGCTGATTGCGCTGGTGACGGCCCTGACCAAACCCTTCGCCGGTTTGGCCCCCTTGGGCCATTATGTTGCAGCTTCTTTCATGATGACGCTCGGTTTGTGGATATTCAAGCCCGGCGGGGTACCTTTTCTTGCGGGTTCCGCATTTTTGGTGGCCAGCAGCCTGATGTTGGGGCTGAAGTACCCTGTCGTTGCTTCCGGCTTCGTCAGTCCTGCGGTCTGGATACTCATCCCCGCATTGTACTTTGGTTTTGTACTGCAGAAAACCGGGCTTGGGAAGAGAATTGCATACGGGGTGTTGAAAAGTTTCACCCCCAGTTGGGCCACCATGGCCTTAAGCTGGTTTATCATCGGGATGGCCCTGTCGGCTTTGACCCCATCCATCACGGTACGGCTTGCCATTGTGATGCCCATCGCACTGGGCATCATCGATGCGTGCAAACAGGAATACAATTCCAAGGGCTCCGCGTATATTGCCCTGATCGCCTTTGCCATGTGCATTTTCCCCGGCACCGGCTGGTTGACCGGCTCACTCTCCGGACCAATTATGATCGGGTTCCTGCCTCCCGCACTCAAGCCGCTGGCCACCTTCGACAACTGGTTCCGGATACTGGCCCTGCCCTGGTTTATCGTTACCGTCGTCTATGTCATGCTGGTTTATCTGCTGATGAAGCCCAAAGAGGATATCGGGATACCACGCGACGCCTTTCAGAGGCAGTATGCCGAACTGGGTCCCATCACCCGGCAGGAGATCATCACGGCCCTGATTCTTCTGGGTTCCCTGATCTTGTTTACCACGGAAAAGGCACACGGCATTCCGGCAGCGGCCACGGCCCTGCTGGCGCTGTTTCTGCTGCTCCTGTTCGGGATCATAGAAGCAGCGGAGATCGGGACCGGGGCCAACTGGGACGTCATCGTGTTCTTTGGCGTAACCATCAGCCTTTCAACGATCTTTATGGAGGCAAAGGTGTCGGCCTGGATTGCGCCCCTGCTGGAACCCGCAATACTCTCCCTGGCGCCCAACCCTCTCCTTTTCATGCTGGTGGCCACATTCGGGATATTGCTCATACGCTTTATCGACGTTCCCTGGAGTTTCTCCACCATCGCCCTGACAACGACCGTGCTCATTCCGGTATGGAATCAATTCGGGATTCACCCCCTGGTCGTTACCTTTGCTTACCTTGCCGGCATCAACTTTTTTCTGTTGGCTTATCAGCAACCCTGGATGTTGATGGCGGAAGGAATCATACAGAACAAGGGGTGGGCAGCCGGCCACATTCTCACAGCCGGCCTCTGTTATATCATCGCCGTTGCCATTGCGCTATTGGTCAGTGTGCCCTATTGGCGGATGATCGGCGCCATTCGCTGATGACCGTTCCCCTTTTCCCTTGACATTGCGGCGCTCTTTTCCTATATTCCGCCGCCCGAACGACGGATTCTAACCAAAAAGAGAGGCATCCGAACTGAGTACTGCCACTACGACGATCCATACCGGGAACACGGTATGCAGAAAAACGGGCCTGCTGGCGTTGAGCATCTCCGCGCTGGGGGTGGTGTACGGCGACATCGGCACAAGCCCGCTCTACACCATGAAGGAGACCTTCTTCGGGGCGCACCCGCTGGCGAGGAATCCCGAAAATATCCTGGGCGTCCTCTCCCTGATATTCTGGACATTGCTCCTCATCGTGGGCGTCAAGTACGTGCTGCTGGTGATGCGCGCCGACCTGCACGGCGAGGGCGGCATCTTCGCGCTGCTCGGGATCATCCGGGGGCGACAGACACAGAAAGACAAGCCGACAAGGCTCACGTGGGTCATCACAACCGCCGTGATGATCGGTGCGGCGTCGCTCTACGGCGAGGGCGTCATCACCCCGGCCATCTCCGTGCTTTCGGCCTACGAGGGGCTGGAGGTGGTCACGTCGGCCTTCAAGCCCGCCATCGTCTGGCTAACCGTGATCACGCTTCTGCTGCTCTTCCTGTTCCAGAGGCGCGGCACGGCCAGCGTCGGAAAGGCCTTCGGGCCGATTATGCTCGTCTGGTTCGTCACCATCGGGACGGCGGGCCTGGTCTGGATCATCGCCCACCCCAGCGTGCTTTCGGCGGTGAATCCCGCATATGCGCTGCGTTTTATTACGGCCCACGGTATCCGGGTCGTGTTCGTGCTCGGGGCGGTCGTCCTGGCCATCACCGGCGTCGAGGCGCTCTTTGCGGACATGGGCCACTTCGGGCGCAAGGCGATTCAGCTTTCATGGTACTCGTTCGTCTTCCCCTGCCTGCTGCTGAACTACTTCGGCCAGGGGGCGCGGCTGCTCGACAGCGCGCCGATCCCCAACAATCACGTCTTCTATTCCCTCTTCCCGCAGCAGGAGGTGTTTATCTACCTCGCGGTGGCCCTGGCCACGATGGCCACGGTGATCGCCTCGCAGGCTCTGATTTCGGGCGCCTTCAGCCTGACCCGGCAGGGAATCGCGCTGGGTCTCTTCCCGCGGGTGCAGGTCGTCTTCACGTCAGCCGAAATCGAGGGTCAGATCTATATCCCCGTGGTGAACTGGCTGCTCATGGCCGGCTGCATGCTGCTGGTGTTCGGCTTCAAGACATCGAGCTCCCTGGCCGCGGCGTACGGCATCGCCGTGACAGGCACGATGGCCATCACCTCGTTCATCTTCTATTTCGTGGCGCGCGGCTGGGGATGGAACCGGTACCTGATCGGCACGGCCTGTCTCGGATTTCTGCTGATCGATCTTTCCTACTTTTCGGCCAACACCCTGAAGTTCATCGACGGCGGCTACGTCCCGATCGTGATCGCCCTTTTCCTTTTTTCCATCATGAAGACCTGGCAGTGGGGTCGCGGCCAGCTCGCATATGCCTTCTCAGATTTTTTGAAAGTCCCCGTCAGGCGTTACCTGGAGTTGAAGCAGCAGATCATGGACAGCCCGACACAGCGCATCCGCTTCGGAAAGCGCGACCTGGCCCAGGTCGAGCGGGCCATCGTCTTTCTGACGTCGCGGCCCATCCTGTCCGCCGAAGATCCTTGCCCGATCGGCCTCCGGATCTATGTCAAGCGCAACGGCGCCATGCCCAAGCACATCATCCTGTTGAACGTCACCCAGCTGAGCCTGCCGGCTGTCCCCGCAGAGGAATACGTTCAGGTGATCGAGCTCGGGGCGGGAATCGTCGCGGTAAACATCCACTACGGCTATATGCAGAAGCCCGATGTGCCTTCCCTTCTGCGTTCGCTCAAGGAGCGGGGGCTCATCAAATTAAACGAGAAACGCTGGACCATCCAGGTCGGCGAGGAGGAGATTCTGGTCGACCCGTCGCTGCCGCTGCTCCGGCGCCTGATGCTCCGGTACTTTCTGTTCATCATGCGCTTCACCAACTCGGCCGACCGTTACTTCGGCCTCCGCGAATTTGCCGGCCGCAACAAGATGGTTGTCCCTGTCGTGATCGGGCATCGGTTCGCGCGCGTTACGGTCCTCGATGACGAGCCGGTCAATCCGGAACTGGTCATCACCGACACACCGGGGAAACCGATTCCAGCCACCCGGGAGACGGCATAAACGCAAATTCGTTCACGCAGCGGATGATCGCATCTCCTTGTAGGCCGCGCTGATCCTTTCGATCCCCTGTTCAATGTCTTCCGACTTGATCGACGGGAAGGTAAGGCGGAAGAAGGACCCTTTATTCCTCTCCCGGAGTACCTTCTTCCAGCCCGGGCAATAGACGTTGGCCGTGGCGATGTTGACGCCCTTCACCTTTGCCGCCTTTACAAACCCCTCTTCGTCGCCGATCCCCGGCAGCCAGACGCCCATGAAAAAGCCCCCCGTGACCTGGGGAACGTCGATGTCGTCCAGATACCTCAAGAGGGATCGGTTGAGCGTATCCATCCTCGGCTGATAAAACCCCAATAGATACTTGAGATACTCGTCGTATTCCCCGGAGGCGATGACATTGTGAATCATCGCCTGGGTGGGATAGTTGGGATTGAGCCGGGTGTTGGCGATGACCGGCGCGAGCTGATCCACCACCTTCTCGGGGAAAATCCCGAATCCGCACTTGGCCCCTGCCGAGAGGGTCTTGGTGAATGAACCGATGAGACACAGGTCGGGGTTTGCCGTCAGGTCCGGCAAGGGATTCTTCAGGCCGTCATAGCGCAATTCGTAATATGCGATATCGCACACATAAAGCGTATTGAAGCGGGCGCAAATCTTCGCCGCCTCTTCAATGTTCTCCAGGGTGGAATCGAGGCCCGTCGGGTTCTGATGATAGATGATCCGGTAGAACAGCTTGACCTTCCCGCCGGAGAGCGTCTTTTCCAGGGCGTCCAGATCGGTCCCCTCCTTCGACAGGGGGATTCCCACGACCTCGTGTTCATAGCGGAGGGCATCCGCCAGGGCGCGGTCATAGGTCATGGCCTCCATGGCGACCTGACTGCTCCGCGGAAATGCCTTCAGGATGATGGAAAAGGCCTCCATCCCCCCGTTGAAGCAGATTACACGCCTGTTGGGATCGCCGTCGATCCCGTAGCGATCGGCCAGGCTCTTTTTCAGGGGCATGAATCCGTTGAAGTCGCTCAATCCGGGAATCTGATATTGCAGCAGCTTCGCGCCGTATTCGCGCAAGGCCCTCACATAGTTATTTTCCACAATGCCGGCAACGGCCTCCAATGCCTCTTCCGCAGGCACGCCCCGAAGGAAACTGATCTCTCCCATAACCTCTCCCTTTCTACATATGATCGACAATTTCTTGATTCTGGTGAATGACGGTGTCGCCCGGATTCGATTTGCGTGGATGATACATTTGATTACTTTCTTTTTCAACGTGAAAAGCTCACGCGAAAATCTCCGGGTGAAATAAATCCCCCTTGACAACCAAAACCTTTTTCCCTACCCTCGGACCACGGTTTAAGATCCATAATCGCTCCTCCATGACCTGACTCCTTCAACAGAGGGGACAAATGGCAGAGGGAAACGGCTTTTTTGCCGAAAAGATGACCCGTCGGCACGCCCTGGGGCTGATCGGCGGCTCGATGGTAGCCTGCGCCGCCGGACTTCGTTTTCCCCGGTTCGCCCGGGCTCTCGGGCGCCCCAACATCATTTTTATCCTCAGCGACGACCACCGCTGGGACGCCATGAGCAACATGGGGCATCCGGTGGTGCAAACCCCTTCGCTCGACCGCCTGGCCTCCCAGGGGGTGCGCTTCAACAACGCCTTTGTCACCACCTCGCTCTGCAGCCCGTCCCGGGCCAGCTTTCTGACCGGCCAGTATGCCCGCACGCACGGCGTCCAGAACAATCTCACCCCCTGGCGTGACGGCAACGTCACCTTCCTGGAGCTGCTCAAGAAGGCCGGATACGACACCGCCTTCATCGGCAAGTGGCACATGCCCGGCCGTCTTCCCGTACTCCGGGGGGTCGACCGCTTCATCACCTTCACCGTGCAGGAGGGCCAGGGACAATACTTCGACTGCCCGCTGATCGTGGACGGCAGGGAGGAGCCCTCGCGCAGACCTTACATCACGGAGGAGCTCACGGACCGGGCCCTGGAGTTCCTGAACCGGAAACGGCCCAACCCCTTCTGCCTCTACCTCTCCCACAAGGCGGTCCATCACCGCTTCCTGCCGCCACCGGAGCTGAACCACATCTACGACCAGGCGGACCTGCACCTGCCGCCCGAGGCGGACTCCTGGATCTCCTGGGCCAAGGGGCAGGTCTGGACCGGCGTGCTGGGCCCGCTGGAGCGGGAGTACCGGAATTACCTCGCGACAGTGACAGCCCTGGACCGCCAGATCGGCCGGATCATCGAGTGGGTGGACAAAAGCGGCCAGGCAGAAAATACGGTCATCGTTTATGCCGGCGACAACGGCTTCTTCTGGGGTGAGCACCGCTTCGTGGACAAGCGCTGGGCCTACGAGGAGGCGATCCGGGTCCCTTTCATCGTCCGCTATCCCGGTCTCGTCAACGGCCCCGGCCGGCCGGCGGAACAGATGATCCTCAATGTGGATCTCGCCCCCACCCTGCTGGAAATGGCGGGCCTCGCCGTCCCGTCCGCCATGGAAGGGACGAGTCTGGTTCCGCTGCTCCGGGACAGGGACGCGGCGGGACGCAGGGCCTGGATGTACGAATACTTCAAGGACTTTCCCTACAACACCCCCGAACACCAGGCGGTGCGCACCCGGCACCACAAGCTCATCCAGTTCCAGGGAGGCAGGCCGGAGGAGCTCTATGACCTGGCGCGGGATCCCCGGGAGATGAGGAATCTGATGGGCACGGCCGAGGGGGCGCAACTGCGTCCGGAACTGGCGGCGATGCTTGATGAACTCCGGAGAGGGGCCAGGTTATGACCATCGCAACGGCAGAAATCATCCGCCGGAGTCTCTGGCAGAGGGCAATCAAGCCGGCACTAACGCTCCTCATCGTGGTTGTGATCGCGATTGCGTTCTACAACCACTTCTGGCGGCTGGGGCTCCCGGCGCTCCAGCGGATCGCCGGGCATCTGTTCGGCCTGACGGTTTTTTTCAGCGTCGGATGCGGCGCATTGGTTGTCTATCGGGCGGCCCGCTTCAGAGGGGCGAGCCCGACGGAGAGAATCTGCGCCTGCCTGGTGACGCCGGTGCTCTATACGGCCTCCGAGGTGCTGCGGGTGCGCGAGTTCTTCTCCTGGGGCGAGTCGCTCTATTTCGGGCTCTCGCCGGGCTTTCAGTTGATCCTGCTGGCAAACTTCGGTTGTATGGGGCTTGCGGAGATGCTCTGCCGCCTGAGTCTCCGCCGGAAGGGGGCGGTCATCCGGGTTGTCACCCCGCTGCCGCTCGCGGCTCTGCTGCTCCTGCCGGTGGGTGTCTACGTGATCGTGATCTGGGGCTTTGGGGTCCACTGGTTTTATGTGTACCAGCAGGGCTACAAGGCCCTCTTCTACTGACGGGAAAGAGCCGTTTCGCGAGGTGATCCGGAAAATCTTTGCGATGACCGGGCCCTCTCTGGAAGCCCTGGTCCGCCGGATCGACCCTGCCCACCCTGCCGCCCGGCCCAACCGCACCGGCGGGCCGCAACGCCCCCTGCCCCTGCGGAAGCGGACTCAAGTATAAAAGGTGCTGCCTTCCAAAGGGGTGAACGCTTCCCTCGCCGATTCTCCAAAGCGGAATAGGGGGTTTCCTCGCCCCGGCGGCAATGACGGTCTCAATGGGAAGATTTCCCGTTGCCGTTACCCTGCTTTTCGGAAAGCGTCCATCCGTTGTCCAGGCACAGATCCATGTGAAACCGGGCGTACCGACCCGGTTCGCTTTCCACGATTAACTCCCCGCCGTGATCCCTGACAATGCCATAGCTGATGGAAAGCCCCAGTCCTGTCCCGGTTTCCTTGGGTTTGGTCGTGAAAAAAGGATCAAAGATCCGCTCCCGGATCTCCACGGGGATGCCGATTCCGTTGTCCTCAACGGTGGTCCGGATGAACCTGCGGCCCTGTTTGCTGATCAGCTCCGCAACCACCCGGAGCCTCTTTTCCGGGCTGTAGTCAGGGTAGCGCTCGTTGAGGGAGTCCCGGGCATTGGTCAGGAGGTTCATCAACACCTGCTGGATCTGCTGACTGCGGCACTTGATCTTGGGCAGACCCTCGGGGATGACCACCTCCAGTGTGATCTGATCGTGACGCATCACCGCCTGAATCAAGGAAAGAACCGAAGAGACGATATCCGAGAGCTGCGCCGGGCTGTGGGATTGCTTCTCCTGCCGGGCAAAGGTCAGCAGGTTTCGCACAATCTGGGCGATACGCTGGGTCTCGTGCAGGATCTCCCGGGCGAGCTCCTCCGCAGGGTTCCCCTTTTCCATCCCATCCAGGATCATCTGCGCATAGTTCATGATGCCGTTGATGGGGTTGTTGATTTCATGGGCTACTCCGCCAGCCAGTGTGCCGATGGATTCCATTCTCTGGGACTGCATCAGTTGCTCTTCCAGTTTTCGGGTATCGGTGATATCCCGCGCGTTGACAACAACCCCCCCCACTTCCCCCTTTTCGTCAACCACGGGGAAGTAGGTGGCGTCCACGATTCGCGAACCGAGACCCGCAAATTCCAACTGCTCCTGATAACGGACCGTTTGACCGGAAAGGGTCTGGTCGAGCCTGCGTTGGATCTTTTCCCAAAAAACGCCCTCCCCCAAGACTTCCGGCATCGTCCGTCCGACGACCTCCTCGCGCGTCTTCCGATGCGCCGTCAAAAAGCTATCGTTCACGGCCTCATAGATGTAATCGCGACTGACCAGAGCCATCAGGTCCTGGGAGGTGGAGACGATCCGTTCGTATTTGCGCAGGGTTTCATCCGACCGCTTGCGGTCGGTAATGTCAACGACAATCCCCTGGTAATGACCAATTCGCCCCTCCGCATCCCGCTCGACGGCGGTCCTGTCGTCTACCCAGCGTACCTCTCCCTCCTTGGTAATGATCCGGTATTCCTGCTGGAAACGATCCACACCATGCGCTTTAAAGTCTTGAATCTCACGACCGACGCGTTCCAGATCGTCGGGATGGACAATGGAGCTAAAAGCGATGGATCCGTTGAGCAGTTCTTCAGGGGTATAACCGATCTGGACGACATTCTGCGAAACCAGCACAACCGGCCAACCCTCCTCGGCTTTCCACCGGAAAAGCATGACAGGACTGCTTTCCACGACCAGCGTTGCCTGCCGGAGCGCCTCCTCCGCCCGCCTTCTTTCGCTGTTTTCCTGTTCAAGCTCAGCGGTCCGCTCCCGTACCCGGCTCTCCAGCGTTCGCTTGGAATCCAGAAGTTTCAGGAAAAACCAGATGCCCGGCAATATCAAAAAGATGCAGAACAGGATGTAGAGGTAAACGTAAATCGCCCGGCAGGGCCATAAAGCGGAAATGGTTCCGATCTTTTTCCCTTCGAATTCAACAACGGCCTCCAGCGGGTAGACGGGGAGCAGTCTTATCGATCGCAGAAAAGCATCCATCATGATCGGCCGCTGACCACGGATATCCAGGAAAATGCCCCCCTGGTCATTCTTGATCACAATCCGGTCGTAACCATTTGCCTTGGCAGCCAGCGTCAGGTAGGCCGTCGGGCTGGACTTTTCAAAGGTCCACAGCGAGCTGGCAATGATTTCGGCATGGTCCTGGATTTGAACCATGGCCCTGGCGCGCACATGGCTTTGATAGAACATCACGAAGATGGAAAAAGCGGCAATCAGGGAAACACCGCAGGCGACCATGATCTGTTTTGTTTTCATTCCTTGATCCTTAACCCGGAAAGTCCGGCTGCATCCCTTTGTGAAATCAATAATACCTCGACAGGATAACCTTCATGGTACCGTCCGCCTTCATCCCCTTGATGATCTCATTGAAGCCGGCCAGAAGACCCGCCCGGGGATGGTCTTTGCGTATCAGCAGATGAAACGGCATCGCGGAGAGCGTAATGGACGTATCCACGATCCTGTCGGAAACCCCTGCACGCTCGATGTCCGGCCGGGCCCCGGGCGGCCATTCAATCACGGTATCTCCGCGCTTTTCCGCCAGCATTTTCCAGACGTTTTCCAGATAAGCGGTCTCAAAGGTTTTGATTCCCAACGGCTGAATATTCTCCTTGTGCCAGCCGTTTCCGCTGTAGGTGATTACGGAAAAGCCGCCTTTTTTGAGATCGGCGATTTTTCTGATCTTCTTGATCTGGGCCCATCGCGGATGGTTCGCACGGGTGAACAAATGGAGCGGCTTTTGATAAAAGGGGTCCCTGTGCGTGATGGTGTACGCGGCGCGTTCTGCGGTCGGCACGGTGATCACGGCGTCGTCCATCCCGGTTTTCAGATTTTCCTGACACCGGGTCCAGGGATAGGATGTCCAAACCACCGTCAGACCCATTCTCTTTTCCAGAGCTTCGGTGATGATTTCATAAAAGAATCCGGCCATCTCACTTTTTTCGTTCACCCAGTGAAACGGAGGGAAATAGGGATAGGCGATTCGTAACCGGGTTTGCGCATCCGCCGAAGAGGTTACCATCCAAAAAAGAATGCCGGCAAACAGGGCTGTTTTTCTGAACATGGTCCCGCCTCCATTCATTGTCTTTACCCGACAGAAACGGCAAACCCAATGCAATTTTTAGTGACGGCGCAAGGGGGCAGCCGGATCCGGACCGGGTCGCATCCCGGTCGCGACCGCCGTCCCCTGATCCGATTTCGGGTCCAGCACCTCGCGAATGGCCCGGGCCAATTTGGCCATGAGAATGGGTTTCATCACGAAAGCGCCGATGCCTGCAACCTTGATCCTCTCCTCCAAAAGCCTTTCACTGTAGCCGGTACAGATCACGATGGGAATATCCGCTCGAATTCTCCGGAGCTCCATGGCCAGTTTGTCTCCCGTGATGTTGGGCATGGTCAGGTCGGTGATGACCAGATCGAACCGGAAAGGATCGGCGCCGAAGAGTTCCAGTGCATCCACGCTGCTGGTCAGGGTTTCCACCTGGTAACCCAGGTATTCCAGCATCTCCTTGCCCATATCCACCAGAGCCTGCTCATCGTCGACCAGGAGAATGTGTTCGTGGCCGGTGGGCATTTCCTCTTGGGCTCTTGTTTCCGAAAACGTCTCTTTCCGGATCGCGGGGAAATAGAGATCGAACACGGATCCTTTGCCGAGCTCGCTATGAACCCGGACCGCGCCGCTGTGCTTTTTTACGATACCATGCACCAGGGCCAGACCAAGACCCGTGCCGACCCCCTTCTCCTTGGTCGTGAAGTAGGGATCAAATATCTTTGCCATCGTCGCCTCGTCCATCCCATGACCGGTATCTTTCACCGTAACCCTGACATAGGGTCCGGACTTGAGGTCGGGGAGTAACGCGTTGTATTCAGGCGGCAGATTCACCGAAGCCAATTTGACATCCAGTACACCACCCTTTTCTCTCATGGCATGAAGGGCGTTGGTGCATAGGTTCATCAGGACTTGCTGAATCTGCACCGGATCGGCCATGATATTCTCGATATTGGCGTCAATATTCTTTTGGATTTCGATCGTGGCCGGCAAGGATGCCCTCATGAATTTCAGCACTTCCTGCAGGATGACATCGATCTGAATTGGTTTTCGTTCCTCCTCGCTTTGCCGGCTGAAGGCCAGAATCTGGGTGACCAGATCCTTTGCCCGCCCGCCCGCGGTCAGCACCATCTCGATGCTCCTCCTGGACTTGGATTCCACCGGCGTATTCAGCAGTGCAAGTTCGGCATAACCGATCACCGCCCCCAGGATGTTATTGAAGTCATGCGCAATACCGCTGGCCAGGGTCCCGATAGCCTCCATCTTCTGAGACTGCCGCAGATGCCGCTCCAGCACGCGGCGTTCAGCCTCTCCCTCTTCGATCCGGGTAAGACTTGCCCTCAGTTCCGTGGCATGCTGATGCACCTGCTCGTACAACAGGTTCTTCTTCAGGCCAATGGACATTTCATTGACAAGGGCCTCGATAAAGGAGGCGAATTCATGAAAATCTCTCTGCCGCAAAGACGCGATCCCCAGAACACCGATGGTTTCCGATCCGCTCCCCAGCGGTAGGGCTGCAAAGGAACGGAATCCCGCCTTGCGGCACTCCGTCAGCGTGCAGCGGGGATCCGACAGGACATCGAAGGAATAAACGGCCCTGCCCTCCCGGACCGCCAGTCCGCAGAGACAGGATCCCACCGTATGGGCATCCTCTATCGCCCAGACCATTTTCTGCGGCTCGGGGAACCTGCCTTTGAGCACGAGATTCTCACCTGCAAGCAGGAAGAAGACGGCGAAATCGGGAGCTGCGGCGTTCACAATCTCACGTAACCCGCACTGGACGGCATCCTCCACGGTGATGCTCTCATTCATCGATCGGGCCAGCCGGTTGAGGATGGACAGTTCCTCGGCGCGATGCCGGAGGACCTCTTCGTTTGCCGCCAGGGCATGCGTACGATTCTCGACCAGTTGTTCGAGACGGTTCATGTAGTTTTGGTTTTCCATCTCGAGGCGCAGCTTATCATCCCTGAGGCGTTTGACATACAATGCGTTTCGAACCGCCTTCAGGATCTCATCCTTGCCGACCGGTTTCTGCAGGTAGTCCACCGCGCCCAGGCGCAACGACTCCGAGGCCGTCTCCAGGGTCGGTTCCCCCGTCATCATGATGACCTGAACATCGGCCGATTTTTCACGGATCCGCCGAAGCAGGTCCACACCGGACAACTCGGGCAGAATGATATCCGTCAATATCACATCCGGCGGATGGTGCTCGAAAACAGCCAAAGCTGAATCCGCATCTTCCGCTGTCTCCACAGAGTGGCCGTCCGCTTCCAGGAAGGCCTTTGCGGTAAAACGAATGCTGTGCTCATCGTCTACAACGAGAATCCTTCCCATTCGAATCGCCCTTCTTCCGACAGAGTGTCCATCCGTGATCCACGGAAAGATCCGGATATTTATAATATGATCGACTGATTCTCGAAAAACTTAAATGTGTTGTGAACGCTTCAAGCTTTCAATCATAAATGATTGTCGCAAAAAAATGTTTGACAGACAAGCAAAACTTACTTATATCTGTTCCTCAGAAAATCACTTCTGATCCAATCGGTACCTCCGCCTCTTGCTGTTGAATTGTCCCGATATTCAAGAAACTTCGTCCCTATGCTCGGCCCGCGAAAAAGGGAGGTTGTCAAAATGATGACAGACCGATTTTCCATCAAAGAGGCCCTGAAGTTTGGATGGGAAACAGCGAAGGGCAATTTGCTTTTTTTCTTCGTTGCGTTTCTCATCACAATTCTCGTCAATATTCTTTCCAGTCTGGTCGGTTTTGTTTTAGGCATTGACGATTCCAAACCAGCGCCCCTGGCCATTACGATCATCTCTTTCATGATAACCCTCGCCTGCATCGGCCTCTCTTTCGTCGTGCAACTGGGTTTTGTAAGGATTGCGCTACGATTCTGCAACGGAGAGAAAGGCAGATACTCCGATCTCTTCAGCACCTATCCCCTTGCCGTGAAATACATTATCGCATCCCTTCTTTACGGCCTCATCATCCTCGGTGGGATGATTCTCCTGATTGTGCCGGGGGTCATCTGGGGAATCCGGTTCAGCTATTACAGTTTTTTCATCGTCGACAGAAGAGCGGGAATCATGGAGTCCCTCAAAGAGAGCTACAGGATCACGAAGGACCTGCGGATGAAGATATTCCTCTTCCTTCTGGTCCTGATGGGAATCAACCTTCTGGGAGCTGTCCCGCTGGGAATAGGTCTCCTCGTGACCATCCCCCTGTCCATGGTTGCCTATGCCTTCGTCTTTCGGAGGCTTGCCGGAAAGCCGGATGAACACCCTATTCTCGTCCCAACAGACAGGCCGGCCAAAGCGCCATTGAAAGTCGCCTTCAGGCCAAGGACAACAGCCGAAGCGGAGAGAAGACCGTCATCCCCCGGTGCGGAATGGCGCAGCAGGGGACTCTGCTGTCTCCAGCGCAACGACTTCATCGGGGCGGCAGAGGCATTCACAAAGGCCGTTGAAATGGATTCCCGTTATGGGCCGGCCTACCACAGCCGGGGTTTTGCCTATTACCATGCGGGCGAATACCGGCAGGCAAAAAGCGATTTTGACCGGGCCATCGAGTTGGACGGCAATTACGCCAAAGAAGCAGGCGCCTTTATGTACCGCGGTTTGACCATGGAGAAACTCGGCGACAGGCGACAGGCCATCGAGGACATGAAACTGGCCGTGAGTTTTGGAAACAGGGGTGCCAATAATTGGCTCACCCAGATGATGGAAGGAAAAGAACCGCAATAATCGGCAAGCGCCGCAATACGCCAAAGAAGATCCATATCCCCGCGCTCCCGCAGGTCATCAAAACAGGGAGACGCCATTTTTGACAGCAGCATGTCGTGACCAAATCGAGATAAAATCCCGTGATAAAATCCCCTTGACAACCCAAACCGCTCTTTATATCCTCGCGTCACTCAAAAGCAGGTTCTGATCCCCAATTCGGTCAGCAGCGTAAAAAAAGGAAGCATCCATTCTAAAGCACGCAAGGCATCACGATCCGGCACCACCGCCGGGGCGACGGGGGAACATGAGCGAGAAGGCAGAAGAGATCATCGCGCAGACGATTGTCGGGGCGGGCGTCCGGGCGGTCACCTATACCCCCACGTTCGGCGGCAACGGGATCTTTGCGGAGATCTGTCGCATCCGGAACAAGGCCCTCCCCGTCTCCTTCAACGAGGAGACGGCCTATGCAATCTCCCACGGGGCGGCGCTGGCAGGGGTCCGGGCCACAACACTGATCAAATCCCACGGGATCGCCAAGGCGGCCAACGCCGTGATCGATTCGCTGACAGCGGGCGTGACCGCCGGCTTCGTTCCGATCATCATCGACGACCAGCACGGGATTCAGTCGGACAACATTTTCGATATCCGCGCCTTCCTGACGGGCATCGGCATCCCTTTTTTCATGGGAACTCCCCGGGACATCCCCGGGGACATCCTGGAGAGTTTCAAAATCTCGGAAGAACTTCAGCTTCCGCATGCCGTCGTCGTCGAGGCAACCGAAACGGACACTACGCTTCCCGCACCTTCCCGGAGACTTCCGGATTGCAGCAGATGCTACGAGAGGGATGTCACGAAGCACATTCTATGCCCCTTTTTCTGTGACTACCAGCTCCGCGTGCTCCAGGCAAAACGGGCGGGACTGGACTGGCAACACATTGCCAAACCTGCAATTCCGAGGATCCCCGAGGCGCTGCCCGATAAGTGGAAACCCCTCACGGCGGCCTACAGCCCGCTTTTTACGATCTTCCGCGCGTGCCGGGGAGAGCTGGTCACGGGAGAAACAGGCGTCTCAACGCTTTTCGCCTTTCCACCGTTCCATGGTATCGATATCACGACCTACATGGGAGGCAGCCTGCCGCTCGCGATCGGCGCCTCTCTTGCGGGGATGCGCAACGTCTGGGCCGTCACGGGGGATTTCTCCTTCATCGCCGCGGGACACCTCGGTCTCCCCGAGGCCCTGCAGCGCGGGATACCGCTTAAGGTCCTGATCCTCTACAACGGCCGGGCGGAAACGACCGGCGGGCAGCCCATCCCCGACGGCACGCTGGAAGGGATCCTCGGCGGTTACGGCCGTTACGTACGCCGCATCGAAGACCCGCAGAACGATGCAGAGATGGAATCGGTCCTCCGGGAAGCGTCCACCGCCGACGAACTCCGGATCGTCGTCGCCGACTATCGCGGAATGCAACCACCGTCGAATGAAGCGGCAAAAAAAGATCAAGGAGGCCCGCATGACAGCGGAAGATGAAACACGAGAATCGCAGGGTTATGAAGGCGGGGAATCATGGAACCATGAGGAGCGCTTCCATTCCCTGATTCAGAACCTGTCGGACATGATCATGGTTCTCGATGGCAAGGGCTTCGTTTCTTATGAATCCCCTTCCTGGGCAAAGACGATGGGTTACCCGGCAGGTCACTTCATCGGCCGATCCCCTTTCCCCTTCATTCACCCGGATGATTTGGATACGGCCCTGCAAGATTTCATGGACGCCACTCATGGTAAAATGGACGGGATTCCAACCGCGTTCCGCTTTCAAAAAAACGACGGAACCTGGGCCTTGCTGGAAGCCTTGGGAAACAATCTCATGGATCATCCTTCCATCCGCGGCGTCGTTATCACGGCGCGGGATGTTACCGAACGTTTGAAAGCACAGGAGGCGTTGCGGGAGATTGAGGAAAGATATCGACTGCTGATGAATGCCACAAGGGATGTGATCTTTACCGTCTCGCCGGATTTAACGGTGCTGTCCGTATCCCCGAGTGTTGAGAAAGTTATGGGCTATAAGCCGGAGGAGCTGATCGGAAGAAGTATCCTTGACGCCGATCTGATTCACCCTGACCATCATGAAATGGCCGTTCAGGAAATTGAAACGGCATGTTCCGGGAAAAGTGTCGGCCCCATAGAATTCAAAGTGGTTGCAAAGGACGGCACTCAAAAAATGATGGAAATTGTTAGTACACCGCTCATGCGTCGTGGCGATTTAATCGGCATCACCAGCATTGCCCGGGATATCACGGAGAAAAAAAAGGCGGAAGAGGCGCTCCGGAAGAGTGAAGAGAAATACAGAAATATTCTCCTGAATATGGATAGCGGGTACTTCGAAGTTGATCTGCGGGGGAACATGACCTTTTTCAACCCGGCACTGCTGGAGTATCTCGGCTATGATGAAAAGGAGTTGATCCGTCTCAATTACGCGGACTTCATGGACCAGGATGAGACCAAGAGCGTGTTTCGGATCTTCAATGAGGTTTATCAGACAGGCAAACCCAGGGCAAACTTTTATTGGACATTGTTCCGAAAAGACGGAACAAGGGCCTATTCCGTGGCTTCCGTTTTCCCGATGCGCAATGATCAGGGCGAAACAATCGGGTTTCGCGGCACGGCCAGGGATGTGACTGAACTCAAGCAGATTCAAGAGGCCCTGCAGGAGCGGGAAGAAACATTCCGCGCCCTGGCGGAGAACTCTCTGGACACAATCATGAGATTTGATCGTGAATGCAGGCATCTTTACGTCAATCCGATCGTTGAAAAGCAGACCGGAATCCCCCCGCGGAAATTCATCGGCAAGAAGCATGATGAGCTCGGTTTTCCCGATGAACTTGTGAGGCTTTGGGATGGGGCCATCAAAGAGGTGTTTGGGTCCGGCAGGCCCCATCGCATCGAGTTCATGCTTCCGGACAAAACATGGATCGATTGGCTCCTCGTTCCGGAATTTGATGTGCAACAGGCAGTCAAGGCCGTCGTCACTTCCGCACGCGACATTACGGCGCACAAACAGGTGGAAAAAGAATTGCAGATGGCCAAGGAGGCCGCCGACAGCGCCAGCCGCGCGAAGGGGGAATTCCTTGCCAATATGAGCCATGAAATACGTACCCCGCTCAACGCCATTATCGGGTTGAGCGAGCTGGCCCTGGAAATGGATCTGGACGAAGAAAAAATGGAGATCTTTCAGACCATCAACCGTGAGGCAGATCATCTTCTGACACTGGTCAATGACGTGCTCGATTTTTCAAAAATTGAGGCGGGACGCATGCAAGTGGAAACGATTCCCTTCAATCTCGCTTACCTGATGGATAATCTTGCCGGCGGTTTTGCCTATCAGGCGGAGCAGAAAGGGCTGGAATTCATATCTTATTTCGCTCCTGACACCCCAATCCACGTCGTGGGTGATCCGGGACGATTGCGCCAGGTGCTGGTGAATCTTGTCGGCAACGCCCTCAAGTTTACCCAGGAAGGCAGTGTAGATATAAAGGTGCAACGCCGGGAGGCTCTTGGAAAGCAGGTGATGGTTTGCTTCTCCATCGAGGATACGGGCATCGGCATCGCTCGGGAAAAACAGGAAAAAATATTTGAGAGCTTTACACAGGCGGATGGATCTACCACGCGCGAGTATGGGGGATCCGGATTGGGGACGACGATCTCGAAGAAACTTGTGGAACTGATGGGGGGAAGAATCGGCGTTGCAAGCGAGGAAGGCAAAGGAAGCACCTTCTGGTTCGAGATTCCTTTTTCCGTAGAGTCGGATCGGGCTGGAATAAAGCCTGCGGATGGAATTGACCTGCATGGTTTGAGGGTTATGATCGTGGACGATGAGCCCAAAAATCGCTGGCTCCTTCAGGAATATCTGGAATCATGGGGATGTCCGACCACCGAGGCGAAAGACGGCCGGGAAGCCATATCCCTGCTGCGAGATGCTGCCCTTTCCGACAGAAGACACCAAATTGTGATCACGGACTTCGGGATGCCGGAATTGGACGGCTTTGCACTCGCCGTTGAGCTCAAGACGGATACGGTTCTAAGTAAAATCCCCATCATACTATTGACTTCTGTTGCACGCATCGGAGATGGGAAGAGCTGCCGTGATTTGGGGATTTCAGGTTATCTGACGAAACCGGTCAAAAAGGCGGACCTTTATCAGGTCGTTCGCGCTGTTTTTGCTTTGTCTGCAGAAGACAGGGGATCAGATGAACCGGTTTTGATCACCCGGCATACGGTTGCCGAGACATCCCGGAAAATGATACGCATCCTCATTGCAGAAGATTATCCTACAAACCGGCAGATTGCGGTGAAACACCTGACGAAAGCAGGATACATGGTCGATGCCGTGGAGAACGGTCGTCAGGCCGTGGACGCCTGGATGTCCAGGGATTATGATTTGATATTCATGGATGTTCAAATGCCCGTAATGGATGGTTATGAGGCCGTTGAGACCATCAGGAATCTTGAAACCTGTCCTGATGAAACCCGACGGATTCTTCCCAGGGTTCGTAGACGGACACCCATCATTGCGATGACGGCCCATGCCATGCAGGAGTATCTGGACCGCTGTATTGCCGTCGGGATGGATGGCTACCTGACCAAACCGCTGAAGAGACAAAAATTCATCGAGGTTGTTGAGACCTGGACGGGACGGGAGCCCTTGCCGGATAAAACGGTTCAGGACCAACCGGCGGCAGGTGCTGCACAAGAGATTTTCAATCACGAAAAGGCACTCGCGGAATTTGACGGTGACCAGGTTTTTCTAAAGGATGTTGCCACAGAGTTCATCGTAAAGGTCCGGTCACAGATTCAGGTCTTACGGGATTATGTGACTGCCGGAGACGGCGAGCGGATCAGCCGTGAAGCGCACGCCATCAAGGGAGGAGCAGCCAATCTTACGGCCATGGAACTATCCAATAAGGCTTTGTCGCTCGAAATGATCGGAAAGTCGGGACACCTGGAAGGTGCGCCGGAGGCGCTTGAAAATCTGGAAAAGGGATTGGAGAGCCTGCAGACGGAGCTGAAGCGCTGGAACATTCAGAATTGAAACGATTGGATATCCATCAAATTGATTTGCCTTGAGAGGGGGACAGCATGAAAATATTGGTCGTGGATGACGAGACCGTCAGCCTGAGGAAGATGGAATTGATCATGAAGTATTACGGGACCTGCGACAGGCTGGAAAATGGTGAAGCGGCCATCGAGGCCTTCGTAAAGGCCTGGGAGGATTGGTCTCCCTACGATTTGATTACCCTGGATATGGTTATGCCCCAGATGAACGGCGATGAGACCCTTGTCAAAATCAGAGAGCTGGAAAAGCAAAAGAATGTGCCCGAGGACCATCGGGTGAAGGTGATCATGGTGACGTCCCAGGCAGATAAGGAAACGATCGTGGCTTGTATTCAGGCGGGATGTAATGATTTTATTTCCAAGCCCTTCGACCGTACGATCATAGAGGAAAGGTTGTCCAAGTTGTTTCCCCATCAGCAATTCAAGACAATATGAATACCCGAGAGGGTAAACGAAAAAATGATCATTCGGCTATTTTTCTCTTGACAACCATTGTCCATTCTGTATAGCATCCGTTTCATAATACGGCTTCATGTTCCGTATTGCGAAATGCTACCGGGTGGCTGTGATGAACCCAAATTCTGATCACGTATTGGCGGCACGGTTGGTCGTGCCGCTGCCGCCTGCTCAAGCAACCACCCATGATTAGATGAACAGACGGTCGCGAAGGCAAGTTTTTATCCGTTAAAAAACATCTTAGGAGGCTGATATGAGGAAAAAGATTGTTTTCATGGTGTCCCTGCTGGCGATCTTTGGTCTTGTGACCTCGGTGTTCGGTCAGAAGAAACCCGATTTTCCGAGGAAGTCCGTCACCGTTATCTGTCCGTGGTCGCCCGGCGGCGGGACCGACGTTCTGCTGCGCGCCCTGTCCAAGGAGACGGAAAAGTTTCTCGGGCAGTCGATCACGGTGGTCAACAATACGGGCGGCGGCGGCGGGATCGGTCATGCGGCCATCATGAACGCCAATCCCGATGGTTACACCGTGGGGATGATCACCTTCGAGCTCAACTCCCTTCCCCCGCAGGGTCTGATCCCCTTCACCTACAAGGATTACGATCCCCTGATGCGGATCAATGCGGACCCCCCGGCCCTGACCGTGAAAAAAGATTCCCCCTTCAACAATGTAAAGGATTTCGTTGCCTATGCCAAGGCCCATCCCAGCGAGATCGCGATCGGGAATTCCGGCCCGGGTTCCGTGTGGCATATCGCCGCGGGACTCATGGCCCAGCAGACCGGCATCAAGGTGAAATACGTTCCCTTCGACGGCGCGGCGCCGGCGGTTACCTCCCTGGTCGGCGGCCATATCCAGGCCGTATCGGTGAGTGCCGCCGAGGTGCGGGCGCAGGTCGAGGCGGGGAATCTCAAGATCCTCGGCGTAATGGACACGAAACGCGAACCCCTCTTCCCGAACGTTCCGACGTTCAGGGAGCAGGGAATCGACGTCACCTTCTACACCTGGCGCGGGCTTGCCCTTCCCAAGAAGGTGGATCCTGCGGTCCATGCCATCCTCTCCGATGCCTTCAAGAAGGCCTTCGATTCGAAGGACTTCCAGGATTTTGCCAAAAAAGTCGGCCTGAATCTCGCCTACCAGGACGGCAAGGATTTCGCGAAATTCCTGGAGACGAATGCGAAGGACGTCGAGGCGGTCATGAAAACCCTCGGCCTCACGAAGAAATAAGGGGACAGGGAAGCCATCCGATGGGGCAAAGGCAGCGACTTTTGCCCCATTTTTTCGACCCTGGCCCAGCGGGAACCCACCCAGGGTGATCTGCACGAAGGAGGTCTTGTGAAGTTTGCTGACATTATCTCCGGCCTGATCGGCATCCTGATCGGCGCCTACGTCCTGATCAAGTGCCAGTCCTATCCGGAAGACTTCGTGATGAAAATCGGCCCGGCTTTCTTCCCGGAAATCCTTGCGGGAGGATTGATCCTTTTCAGCGCCCTTTTGATTCTCCAGGCCCTTCTCGGAAAAAGCATCGGCGATGTCGAAAAGATCAGCATCCGTCAGAAGGGTATTCAGCGTGTTCTGCTTGCACTGGCCGGGATGATCGTATACTGCGCCGTTCTCAAGCCGGTGGGATTCATCATCGCAACGATCCCGTGGATTATGTTTTACATGTTTCTTCTGGGAAACCGGAAAAAACTTCAGTATTTATGGGTTCCCGCGGCGATCACCCTCGGGGTTTATCTTGTATTCGAGAAGGTGCTGGTCCTTTCGTTACCCGCCGGGCTTCTGCGATCCATCCTTTAAGCAGCAGAAGCCTTTGCCAAAAAGAGGCATTTGAAGAGATCTTGCCATGACAGGATGTGAATTGTATGAATGTTAACTATGATTTGCTTTGGCACAGCTACAGCAACATCTTTACGCTGAACATTATGTTTCTGATCTTTGTCGGCGTCACCGCCGGCATTGTGATCGGGGCCCTGCCGGGGCTCACCGCCACGATGGGGGTCGCGCTGCTGATTCCCCTGACCTTCGGGCGTCCTCCGTTGGCAAGCCTCTCGATGCTCATGGGCATCTACACCGGCGCCATGTATGGGGGGGCCATCTCGGCGATCCTGATCCGCACGCCCGGCACCCCGGCCGCAGCCGCGACGGTGCTCGAAGGGTATCCGATGTGCCAAAAGGGGCAGGCCGGAAGCGCGATGGCGATGTCGCTCTTTTCGTCGTTCGTCGGGGGCATCATCGGCTGCATCATCATGATCTTCATGTCGCCTCTGATCTCCGGCTTTGCACTTGAGTTCGGTCCCGTGGAATATTTTGCGCTCGCGATCTTCGGCTTGAGCGTGATCATCTCCATCTCCGGACGCTCCCTGGTCAAGGGGGTGATGGTCGGGTTTTTCGGCCTTCTGCTCGCCTCCATGGGGCTCGATCCGATATCCGGATATCCCCGCTTCACTTTCGGTTACAGTGAGCTGATGGAGGGGCCGAACTTCATCCCGACCCTGATCGGTCTTTTTGCCGTATCCGAGGTGATTGCCAACATCGAGAAAATGCTGAAAACGCAAAAGGTGAAGGCGAAACTCAACCAGTATCTGCCGAGCTGGAGCGAAATCAAAAGATCGACAGGGGCGCTGATCAAGGGAAGCCTCATCGGTACCATCGTCGGCGCCATTCCGGGGGCCGGCGGGGACATTGCGGCGTTTATCGCGTATGCGGAAACGAAACGCTCGTCCAAGACCCCCGAGCTGTTCGGAACGGGGATGGTCGAAGGCGTCGCGGCGACGGAATCGGCAAACAACTCCTGCCAGGGCGGCGCGATGATCCCGCTGCTCTCCCTGGGGGTTCCCGGCGACGCGGTGACGGCCGTTCTTCTGGGAGCCTTCGTCATCCAGGGACTCCAGCCCGGACCGCTGCTCTATAAAGAACATATGGATCTCGTCTATGCGATCTTCGCGTCGATGGTCGTCGCACAATTCGTGATGCAGTTCGTCGGAATGGTCGGAATGCGTTTTTTCGCAAAGGTCATCCTGATTGAAAACGCGATCCTGATGCCGATGATTCTCGTGCTTTCGATGATCGGTTCCTATGCGATGCGGGGAAACGTATTTGATGTCGGGCTCACGGTTGTCTTCGGTATCATCGGCTACATCATGCAGAAGTACGACTATCCCCTTTCCCCCATCCTGCTGGCGCTCATCCTCGGACCGATGGCGGAGAGCAACCTTCGGCGGGCGCTGGTCATCTCCAGCGGCCACGCCTCGATTCTCTTCAGCCGCCCGATTGCGATCGTGCTGATGGTCCTTGCCGTCACCTTCCTGGTGCTCTCCTTCTTCACCCACCAGAAGATCGAGCGGCGGCTTGCCGAAATGACTGTAAAGGATGACACTGAAACAGCTTAAAAAAGGATGCGGCATGCAAACACCACCGGCATACGACATTACAAAAGACGACCTCGGCAGATTCGGCCGGGGACCCGCATTGGTGACGTTCGGCGAAGTCATGGTGCGCGACACCCCCGCGGATATGGAACGCCCGGAGCGAACCCGCTTGGTGCGCCTGTCCATGGCCGGCAGTGAATACACGTTGGCGATCGGACTTGCCCGCCTGGGAATCCCGACCTCCTACATCACACGTGTGCCCGATAATCCCTATGGCCGGGCGGTCCGAAACATCGCCCGCGAAAACGGCGTCGACACCGATCACATGGTGTGGGCCGCGAAGACCGAGCCGATCGGGCGGCTCATCTACGAGATCGGGCGAACCCCCCGGCGGGACGCGGGCATCTACCAGCGCAAATACTCGGCGGCATCCAGACTGGATGCGGGCATGGTCGATTGGAAGGCCGCGTTGAAGGAGGCCAGGCTTTTTCATACGTCGGGCATCACGTTTGGCCTGGCTGCCCACAGCCGGTACGACCGCAATTACAACCACGAGGCCTTCAGGGAGGCAATCGCCAACAAGCCGGAAGGGTGCCTCGTCGGCCTGGATTTCAATTACCGCGGCACGCTCTGGTCAATCGAGCAGGCGCGCGACGCGATGACGCCGATTGTGGGGGAACACGTGGATGTGCTCATCACGACCATCGAAGACATGGCCCTGTTGTACGGCATCGGGTGCGGCCGGTATTCCGCCGGGCAGATCGTGGATGGAGACATGGACCGTCTGGAGGACGACGACATCCGCGCGTTTGCCGAGCAGGTTCATCGGAAATTCAATACCCGGATCGTCGCGATCACCATCCGGTATCCCGACTCGTTTGAACAGCATCGCTGGGAGTCGGCGGCCGTGCACGCCGACGGCACATTCTTCCGTTCGCCCGCCGTCAAATCGATCACATTGTGCGACCGGCTGGGCGGCGGCGATACCTGGAATGCCGGTTTCTACTACGGGCTGCTCACGGAAGATTTTGTTGCGGTCAGCGTTGTCAAGGGGGTGCTGGTAGGCGACGCCGCCACACGCCTGAAGCAGACCCTGATGTTCGATCTGGCGATCATCGACAGGGACGAGGTGCAGGCGTTGATGAAAGCCGATCGGGCGGGCGGCGGCAAGCGCACTTCACGTTAGGAGGGTGTTGAAAAACACCCGAATGGGCAGGCTGTTCAAAAATGGTCAGATGCAAGGCGTGCAAAAACCGAGGAGCGAGGCGTATATAGAAATACGTTGAGCGACGAGGTTTGCAGCGCAACGCAGCAGATGACCGTTTTTCAACAGCCTGTTAGGAGCCTTGATATCAAGACCCGGGTCCGGGAGGACGACATGAACAAGACCGAAAAGTTGAATCTGATTCGTGAGACGGGCGTCATCGCCATCATGCGCGCGCAAAGCCCCGATCAACTGACCGCGGCCGCCGATGCGATCAGAAAGGGCGGCGTGCGGGTGATTGAAGTGACGATGACGACACCCGGCGCACTGAATGTGATTGCCGAAGCCGCCAAGCGGTACGGGCAGGAGGTGCTGTTCGGGGCAGGCACCGTTCTGGATCCGGAGACGGCACGTTCGGCCATCCTGGCCGGCGCGGGTTTCATTGTTGCGCCGACACTCAGCCTGGGAGTGATTGCGCTATGCAACCGGTACGGTATCCCCGTGATGCCGGGCTGTTTCACACCGACCGAAATGTTGGCGGCCTGGGAGGCCGGCGCGGATATGATCAAGCTCTTCCCCGCCGAAGTCGGTGGGCCGGGGTTGATCAAGGCGCTGCTGGCGCCGCTGCCGCAGTTGCAGATCGTGCCGGTCGGCGGCGTGGATTTGAACACGGCGGCAGCATTCATCCGAAACGGGGCTGTTGCCCTGGGTGTGGGCGGCAGCCTGATAAACCAGAAGCTGCTGGACGCAGGGGATATGGATGAATTGACCCGCCGTGCGGCCGCCTTTGTCGAAGAGGTCAAAAAAGGACGGGACCGGCAAACCTGACCGAACGACATCGGAGAGGTGTTCGTGAAAGCTTCTGTCATGGATCGGGACATCTGCTGTCAGAATTTCAAAGGCCTCATCGCTTACATCCGCAACCACTATGGAGAACAGGGGGTCCGGGACATCCTGGAGGGGTTGACGGACAATCCGCGATTTCGCATTCGGGACAAGTTCGATCCTTCGGTCGTTCATCCGGTTCGGGAAACCCATCTGACTGATCCTGCCTACTGGGTATCCAACGAATTTTCTCTTGCCCTGTTTGATAACGTGAAAAAGGTGGTCCGGGTTCCAAACCCGCTCATTGAAGTGGGCATCGGCGCCGTTCGCGAAAGCCTCTCCAAACGCACCCTGTTCGCCGCCCGACTCCTGGGGCCGGTCGCCACGGCGAGACAAGCGGCGAAGATCAATGCCCGGTTTAACAAGACAAAGGATGTCAAACTGATCGACTCTTCAGACGATTCCATGACCTTTGAACTTCGGTATCGACCGGGGTTCAAGGTGACCAAGGACGTATGCCACTGGAATATCGGCATATACACCGAGGTCGCCCGGTTGACCGGGGTGACGAATGTAACGGCGGAGGAAACAGGCTGCATTTTGAATGGGGCCGATCATTGCGTATTCAAAATCACCTGGGACTCGGCTCCCTGGCACAAGCGACTGATCAGGGGATTGACCAATCGTCTCATCCGGTGGACGATGAAAGATTTGATCGAAGAATACGAAACAACGGTTCACGAACGAGACCAATTGATCGACAGGCTCATGCGGTCTGAACAGAAATATCGGACGCTGTTTGAAGATTCGCCGGATGCCATGAGCCTGACCACAGGTGGAAAAATTATCGATATCAATCCGGCCTGGTTGAAAATCCACGGATATGCCCATAAGGATGACATCCTCGGAGTGGATGTGAAAAACATCGTCCATCCGGAGGACCGGAAAATTCTTTCCACCCGCCGGAAAACCTGGCCTCACATCGAGGACCGGTTTTACCGGCTCAGAGACCTGCGCAATGATGGATCTTCCCTGGAGGTGGAGATCTACTCTTTTCAGATTATGGTCGGCGGTAACGTTTCCATTCTGACCACGGTCCGTGACATTACCGAGCTGAAGCGGACGGAAGAGTCCCAAAAGCAGTTGGAATCCAGAATCAATCGTGCCGAGAAGATGGAGGCACTGGGGACCCTGGCCGGAGGAGTGGCCCATGATCTCAACAACATCCTTTCCGGCATCGTCGGGTATCCCGACCTTCTGCTGATGCAACTGCCACCCGGGGACGACCTTCTCAAGGACCCGATTCAGGCGATCAAAGAGAGCGGTCTGAAGGCGGCGGCGATTGTGCAGGATCTTTTGACGCTGGCCCGCAGAGGCGTCACCAGCAACAGAATCGTCAACCTGAACCGCGTCATCGAAGAATACCTGAAGAGCCCCGAGTTCGATAAGCTGAATGCCTATTATCCCCATGCCGTGATCGAAACCCATTTAAATCCCGGCCTGATGAATGTATCAGGCTCGCCGGTTCATCTGGTCAAAACCGTCATGAACCTCGTAACCAATGCCGCCGAGGCCATGCCGGACGGAGGCGTGATATCCATACGAACGGATAATGTCTACGTTGACCGACCCATCGCGGGATATGATGAGATCAGGGAGGGGGATTATGTGGTGCTGACCATCGCAGACACGGGGGTCGGCATCGCAGCAGAGGATAAAGAAAAAATTTTCGAACCCTTCTACACCAAAAAGGTAATGGGACGAAGCGGCACCGGCCTGGGAATGGCCGTGGTCTGGGGAACCGTGAAGGATCATAACGGTTATATCAACCTGGAGAGCAGCAGGGGGAAGGGTGCTTGCTTCACCATCTACCTGCCGGCCACGGATAGAGAAGCCTTCATCTCCGATGCGGCAATCGATCTGGAAAGAATCCGCGGCAAAGGGGAGACGATCCTGATCGTGGATGACATCGCCGAACAGCGGGATATTGCCAAAAGAATGCTGACCTACCTGGGGTACGCGGCGACCGTTGCCGCGAGCGGCGAGCATGCCGTGACCTATATCCGCGAACATTCCTGCGATCTGCTGCTTCTGGACATGATCATGGATCCGGGGATGGACGGCCTGGATACCTACCGGAAAATTCTCGAACACCGCCCGGAGCAGAGGGCCATCATCTCCAGCGGTTATTCGGAAACCGACCGCGTAAGGGAGGCACAGCGGTTGGGCGCAGGGATGTACCTCAAGAAACCCTACACGCTTGAAGCGCTGGCGGTTGCCGTGAGGGAAGCGCTGGACCTTTGATGTTCCATTAAAGTAATTCCGTTGATTACCGATAGTATTTAAACTATAATATTTTTCCTTTTTGTTGCGCTTTCATCGGGAACCTATTCACCCTGGAGGATGGGCTCATGAAGACAAAGACTTTCCGGATCCTGTTTTTCCTTCTCTTCCTGATCTCTCTTTTACCGGTCATGGGATGGGCCGAGGATGACAGGACCATCGAACTGACCGTTGCGAGAAACGACAACCTGATCAACCTCTGCGGAAAATACCTCGAAGACCCCTCCCGATGGCCGGAAATAGGCCGGATCAATCGCCTGAGGGACTTCGATCTCATCCACCCGGGAAAGATATTGATCATTCCCGTCCGGCTCCTCAAGGGTGTCCCCATGACGGGACGGGTGCTTTTCATCAAGGGAGATGTGACGGTCCAGGCCGCGAAAGGAGACCCGTGGAGGGTTCTCCGGCCGAATGACCTTGTCCGACAGGGTTGGCTGATTCGGACGGGCCGTGAAAGCGCCGCCGAGATTGCCTTTGATGACGGAACCTCCTTCTTCCAGCGGCCCGAGACGACCCTGGGGCTCAACGTGGCGCAGCTCAGGGGCGGCAGCCACATCTTTCAGCGGCTGATCCTGGAGACGGGCAGGATACTGATGCAGGTGCGGCGGGCCACGGGGCAGGAATCGCGGATCGAAATCCAGACCCCTTCCGCCACGGCCGTGGCCCGGGGAACCGATTTCCGGGTTTCCGTCGATTCCGCTGAGGCCATGACCTCCGAGGTCCTTCAGGGGACCGTGGATGTGGAGGCCCTGAAACAGTCGGTCGTGCTGAAGGAGGGGGAAGGGACGCTCGTCAGAAAAGGGGAGCCGCCGCTGAAGCCGCGCAAGCTACTCCCGCCGCCTTCGCCGCTGGATCTGCAACCCCTCTACCGGACGATGCCGTTTGCCCTCAAATTCGGAGCGGTGGAAGGTGCAGCCGCAACCCGTCTTCTGTTGTCGACCGACCCCGAAGGGAGGAACGTGATCCGGGAGAAGGTGGTCGCCGTCGGGGAGACTCTGGAACTGGACCGGATCGAGGACGGGACCTATTATCTCCGGGGTCGAAGCATCGATGGGATCGGCATCGAGGGACTTCCCCTTGCGCCTCAGGCCATCCGCGTTCGGGTCCATCCTCTGCCGCCCTTTACCCAGGAGCCTGCCGATGGCGCCCAGTTCAAGGGAAAGTCCGTTTCCTTCCGGTGGATGAAGGTGCCAAACGCCGCCCGCTACGAGCTCCAGACCTCCCCGGACCGGGAGTTTCGTGATCCTTCCGGGAAGCCGATGCGGGTGGACGCGGTCTCCCATGATCAAGCCTTTGCCGACTTCGGGTCCTATTATTTCCGCATCCGCTCTCTGGCCCCGGACGGCCACGAGGGGATCTGGTCGGATGCGATCGCCTTCACCCTGATTCCTCCTCCGCCCTCCCCGCCCTTGGAAAAGCCCGCAGTAGACGATAAAGAGCTGCGCATCCGCTGGCGGAATCAGGGTGAGCGGATGTCTTATCGCTGCCAGATTGCGCTGGAGGAGAGCTTCCGGAACCCGATCATCGAGAAGAAGGTGGATCGTCCGGAGATCTCGTTGCCCAAACCCGAGACGCCGGGGGTCTATTACGTGCGTACGAGCACGATCGATCCGACGGGATATGAGGGCGGATTTTCGTCCCCCCAGAGTTTTGAGATCAAGCCGCCCGTTGTGGTTCAGGAGGTTAAAAAGGATTGTACGAATGCCTATGTTCTCGGCACCTCTATCGTCGGCCTTTTGGGGATCCTGCTGCTGATTCTGCTTTAGGCCGTTATTCTCCCTACCCCTCGGCGGAGAGGCATTAATTTGCAATATACCCTTGCAGAAGCGAGAAAATATTTCCTGATCCTCCTGGTCGGCGTTGCCCTGATCCTGACGGCCGAGTTTCTGGGTTTCTTCGCGGGAATGGACAACCACTGCTACGATTTGTTCTTCCGGCTGCGGGGACCCATCGAGCCCGACAATCGCATCCTGATCGCCGCGGTGGACGAAAATACGCTGAACCGCCTCGGCCGGTGGCCCCTGCGGCGGAGCCATTATGCAAGACTCCTGAATCGTCTGGACAAGGCCCAGATCGTCGGCCTCGACATCCTGATGGTTGAGCCCTCGGAGGATGACACCGTCCTTGCCGGGGCCATCCGGAAACACGGCCGGGTCGTTCTGCCCGCCTACATCGTGAAACCCTTGCAGGTCGCCGACACCGTATCGTCGCTTTCCCCCCGCCGGGTAGGTCATATCCATCTGGAGCAGGAGGTCGACGGCGTTGTCAGAAAGGTTTATCACACCCTTTACGCCGGGGGCCGGCAACTGCCCTCCTTTGCCTCGGCCATTCATGAAACCCTGACGGGAAAATTGTTTCCGCGCGTAGCTCCGGCAGGGACCGGAAGGGATCGCACGACTCAGGCGCGCATCATCCAGATGGATGCCAGCAGAATCAACTATTACGGTCCGCCGGGCACCTTTCCCAGACTTTCCCTGATCGATATCATCGACGGCAGGTATCCCGACGATTTCTTCACGGACAGAATCGTTCTCGTCGGGGTAACGGCGGCGGGTCTGGAGGCAGGCGTATTGACGCCCTTCACCCAGCATCGGGACCAGATGCACGGCGTCGAGACCCATGCCCATATCCTCGGCAACCTCATCGATCACAACAGTCTCTCCGACGTTACCGATCCGATCCGCTGGGGAGTATCCTTGGGTTTTGCATTTCTGGGCTTGCTTCTCTTTCTCCGGAACGAAGGCTGGCAGGCGGCTCTGCTGTGGTTTATGGGCATCGTGGCGGTATCCGCTGCCTCCTATGCCGTTTTTTCCTTTGCCAATCTATGGTTCAGCCCGATCCTGCTTTACGGCTTTCTCTCATTCATGTTCGTTGTCGCCTACATCTACCGGCTGGAACAGTCCGGAAGGCAACTGGGCGAGGCGCGGGATGCATGGGAAGAGTCTTTCAATACGATCAACGACGCCATTGTCCTGATGGATATGAGCGGAACGGCTGTCCGGATGAATGCGACGGCGAAGACCCTGTTGGAACCCCACATGCTGAACCTCCTCTCCCGGAAATGCTTCCTGCTGAAAGAGGCCCTTGCAGCGGCTTCCAGGGAACCGCAAAGCGAACCCGCGTCCGCGGCGGGTGACGTCGGGGGGGAGGAAATCCCGGACCCCTTTGCGGACCGCCATTATGAAGTCAAATCGCTCCCCCGTTTCGACCCGCTGCACCGGTTGATCGGGTTCGTTCACGTCGTCCGCGACATCACGCTGCGAAAAAAAGCGGACGAGGAAAGGGAGCGATTACAGTTCCAGCTTCTCCAGTCCCAGAAGATGCAGTCCATCGGCCGCCTGGCAGGCGGCGTTGCCCATGACTTCAACAATATCCTGACGGCCATCCTGGGATACAGCGAGTTGGCCCTGCTGAAACTCTCCGATGGCGACCCCCTGCGGGATTCCATCCAGGTCATCCGCGATTCCGGCCTGAAGGCCTCCGCCCTGACCCGGCAACTGCTGGCCTTCAGCCGAAAACAGGTTATGGAACTGCAGGTGGTGAATCTAAGAGATATCGTGGGAGACATGGCCAGGATCCTCACCCGGATCATCGGGGAGGATGTCATGCTGAGGCTGCAGACGGAAAAGCCGCTCCGGAATATCCTGGCCGACCCCGTTCATTTGGAGCAGGTACTGCTGAACCTTTCCGTCAATGCCCGGGATGCGATGCCCCGGGGGGGCACCGTGACCATCGAGACGGCCGATGTGGAACTCGATGAGACCTATGCCTCTCGCCGCGAAGGGGTGACCCCCGGTTCCTACGTGATGCTGGCCGTGACCGATACGGGAGAGGGAATGAGCCCCGAGGTCCAGGCGCGGATCTTTGAACCCTTTTTCACGACCAAGAAGATCGGAGAAGGAACGGGGCTGGGCCTTTCCACAGTCTATGGCATTGTCAAACAGATGTCCGGACACATCGACGTTTTCAGCGAGCAGGGCAAGGGGAGCGTCTTTACGGTCTATCTTCCGGTCTGCCGGGAGGACGCCGAAGCTGCGGCTCAGGCGGAGGCCTTCGGCATGCCGCGGGGAACGGAGACGGTTTTGATCGCCGAGGATGATGACGCCATCCGCAAACTCCTTGCCGATATCCTCGCCCCTCTGGGATACAGGGTGATCACGGCCCGTTCCGGCGTGGAGGCCCTGAGACTTGCGGAGACAACCGGGAGAGGGATCGATATCCTGCTGACGGATGTCGTCATGCCGGGGATGAGCGGAAAGGAGTTGGCCCAGATGCTTCAGGCGATCGATCCCGGCGTCAAGGTGCTCTTCATGTCCGGCTACACCGAGGAGGTTATCATCCGGCACGGTGTGGAACGGACAGGCGTCGACTTCATTCAGAAACCGCTGATCCCGAACAAGCTGGTCCGGAAATTACGGGAGGTACTGGATGGGAAATAGATCGCTCCTTCCTATTATATACCTTGACTTGGCCGATTATGGGAGTAGGCTTCAACCAGCAGAGGGATTCAAGTAAGATTGCGCGCACGAATTGATCGATTAAAGTTTTTGGCAGAAATGCCGATATAAGGAACAAAAGAACGGTCTACGGTGTTCGTTATTCGTTCATGACAGTGGAATCTAACACATAAAAAACGAAGGGCCCATTGGTGATCATCACCCGTTGAAGGCCGACAGTATGTAAATGTGATTCCAGCGCAGGACAAAACGGCATTTGTGGATCCCGCAGCCCCCCGGAGGATTGAACCCTTCCGGGGGGTTTTTCGGTCATCAAGATCACCTCGGCTACCGACGAATGAACCCTATTTCCCGAAGGTCGCCACCGGTTCGCCGGTGACGGCGGGCGCCTCTGCTTTTTCTTCCTTGAGCCTGGCGGGATGCACCTTTTCCAGCGCGACAGCCGCCTCGTTTTTCTCATAAAAGGCGGCGGGTTCATAGGTCCAGCCGGCGGCAAGGCGCGCCTCTTCCCTCTTCAGCGTGTACCAGGCAAACCGCCCCAGAAGCGGGGCAGCGATACGCGTTTTCCAACCGAAGACGGCATAGATATCCTTGAGCAGGCGATCCGCTTTTTCGGCCAGCCGCGGATCGTTTCGATACCACTTCCTCATGGCCCAGACGGCACCGGCATAGGTTGATCGCAGCGGGAATACCTCCCAGGCGACACGCTTCCGGACGCGCGGGCGGGGATCATCCCGGTACATTCGCCAGCCGTTCAACAGAACCCGGATCATTCGGAGCAAACTCGGACCGTTTACCGCAAAATCCCGCCCGAAGGCCTCCAGAAGATACTTTTCTTCCCGGCCGTCACGGATATGCGGGTGGCGGTAATTGAAGCGGTACTGCCCATGGGCATCGGCTACGGGGAACTCCGCTTCCGGCAGGAGCGACCCGTCCTGTCGGTGTTTTTCGTACAGGGGCGTTCCCGGAATCGGCGTGTAGAGCATGAACTGGTGGAAAACCGTCTCGTGGCTGACCGCGTAATCGATGATGGCATCCATATTCTCCGGCCTGTGACCTTCGAGGCCGATGATCGATGAACCCAGGACGCGGATCCCATGATCCTGCAGCAGGGTGACGAGCGCCCGTGTATCCACCCCCTGAAGTTTGTCGTAGGCGCTCTCCTTGCCTTCCAGCCCCATCCAGACCCAGCCGATCCCCAGTCTCACCAGTTGATCGATCGTATAGGATTGCAGAACGCGCGCCGAGCTGAAGACGTAGATGGCCCAGCTCTTCGAGTTGGCCTCCATCAGTTCCAGGAGCCGGAGCGCCCGCTTCTTGTGGAGGAGAAAATTTTCGTCCAGCGTGAAAAAGGATTTCACCTTGAGTTTTTTCTCCATGTCGCACATGGCGGCAAAGAGTTCATCGCCCGTTTCGAAGAAATTGACGAACTTTCCCTTCCCGCCAAACAAAGCGGAGGTGGAGCAGAAGTTGCAGCCCACCGGGCAACCGACCGAGGGAATCAGGATCGCCGCCGTACCGCCGGGGCGGTTTCCGAGTTCTATCCCCATCATCCTCCCACCGAACCCCGAGATCGCCAGGGGGTGCTTGATGGGCCCCCGATCATCCTGGCCCAGGTAGCGCTGAAACCAGCGGATCCCCTCCCCGCGCACGATATGGTCCGCATCGATCAACTCATGGAGACCCTCCTTGTTGCTGATGTGACCGCCGATGACGATCGTCGCGGACGGCTGGTGCCGCCGGATCAGCTTGCACATCTTCCGGACCTTGCCGATATTCGGGATGATGGCGCCGATTCCGATGATGTCGTAGCGGTTTTCCGTGATCTCCGCCGTGAAACCCTCCAGGGTGGGAAAATCCAGCAGGGTGCAGGGGGCGTCCAGGTTGTTCTGGATCATCATCAGCCCGAAGGAGCGATGAAACATCCGGAGCGAGAACCCCCCCTGGACGCGGGTAACCTGATTCTGGTAAAGTTCCATCGGGTTGATTTTGCGGCTTCCGTACTCGTCATCCCGGGCGTAGGGCCCGAAGACGCTCGCGAGCAGGACGCGGGCGCGGCCTCCGAGAGGATGGACTGGCTGATTTGTTTCCGGCATGCTATTCTCCTTTACGAGGGCCGTTATTGGCCGTCGGGGTATACGCTAATCGATGTTCAGAGGATTGTGAAGGGGTAAGTTGCCGTTTTACAATACTTTTACAATCTAAAAACGGCGACAGGAAAGGTTGCAATGAAACAAACGAAATGGTTCATCCATCCGGTTTTTATCTTTACCCTGTCCACCGTCGCGCTGGCGATCTCCCTGTTTCTTTACATCTACTGGTACATCAGCGTCAGCGAAAACCTGAATTCGGTGATCCGGCGCTACCAGCTCGACGCGAATCAGTTTTTCGAAGCCCGAACCTGGGTGGTGATCCTCATCCTGTCGCTCTTGGTCGGCGTCATCCTGGTGGGAATCCTGATTATCTTCATCTACAATGTAAAGACGCAGCAGCTCTACCGTCTCCAGCATACCTTCATCAACAATTTCACCCATGAACTTAAAACCCCCGTGACCTCTCTGAAACTCTATCTCGAAACCTTCACGAAACACGACCTGCCCCGGGAGGAGCAGCTCAAATACATGGGTTTCATGCTCCTGGACGTGGAACGCCTCTCCGCCAACATCAACAGCATTCTGAACCTCGCCCGGATCGAAAGCAGGCTCCAGGAAGGGACACCCACATCGGTTGACCTTCCGGAGACAATCCGGCAGTTCATCCATGATAACCGCCATATTTTCCATGACTGCGACATCCGCGTGGACCAGCCTCCCGAAGGCCCTCTCTTTTATCCCGTGATCGCCTCCCTGTTCGAGATGCTCCTGATGAATATCCTGACGAATGCCATCAAATACAACACATCCGGAAAACCCCGGATCGACATCACGTTTGAAAACAGAGAGAAATCCCTCCTGATCCACTTCCGGGACAACGGAATCGGCATCGCCCAGGCCGAACGCAAGCGAATCTTCAGCAAGTTCTATCAGGCCAGGCACGATGGTCCGATCCCCGTGGGGGGAAGCGGGATCGGCCTCTATCTCGTCCAGCAGATCGCCCGACTTCATCACGGGAAGATGGTCGCCGACAGTGCAGGTGAGGGGAAGGGATCCGTGTTGACGCTGATCCTTCCGGGAGAGATTGCAGAAAGGAAACGAAATGAAACAGACTGAGAAAAGGCGCATCCTCGTTGTCGAGGATGACACTCACATCGCCGAGGGGCTGAAACTGAATCTCACGCTGCAGGGCTATGAGACGGCCATTGCCGGCAGCGGGACCGAAGGCCTCAGGATCTGGAAGGATTGGAATCCGGACCTGATTGTGCTCGACATCATGCTCCCCGGCCTGGACGGCCTCTCCGTGCTGCGCCACATCCGCCTGCAGGACGAGCGGCTCCCCGTCCTGATCCTTTCGGCCAAGGGGGCGCCCGACGACCGGATCAAAGGTTTTTCATGCGGCGTCGACGACTACCTGGCCAAACCCTTCAACCTGGCGGAATTTCTACTGAGGATCGAACGCCTGCTGACCCGGTCCCTCTGGGGCCATGACCATTCTACCCTCAGCGCACCCGAAGACCCGGCAGAAGCGAAGAAATACACCTTCGGCGGCAATACAATCGACTTTACCACGATGACGGCGGAAACCAGACAGGGAACCATTCAGTTGACCGAACAGGAGGTCAGGCTGCTCAAGATCTTCATCGCCAACCGGGGGAAACCCCTGACCCGCAAAATTCTGCTGGAGGTCGGCTGGGGATACACCGGCGTGACGACGACCCGGACCGTGGACATTTTCCTTGTCCGACTCAGAAAGTATTTCGAGGATGACCCGCAGAACCCCGTCTATTTCCGCAGCCTCCGGTCTGTCGGGTATATCTTCGATCAACCCTGACGGGATCAGCGCTTCAGGATTGCCCGGACATAGCTCTTCCCATTTGCGGCAAAGGGTATCAAAAGCTCCCTTACCCAGAGGGTTTGCCGGTCTATCGCCGGCTTGCCTTTTTCCACCAGCATCTTTTCCACAATTTGTCCCCTCTCTCCGCTGGTTCCAAGCTCGAAACCGGGGTCCGAGACGAATTTCCGCGGCATGCACTCCTCCAGGATTCGGTCTGTTTCTTCCGCCTTTGCATGGGCCATCCTGGCAACCACCTGCCGCGGGACGGTATCCTCGTACGGAGACGCTTCAGCGGTGGACCGCAGGACCGCGAGGATCGGGTGGCTGGTTTCCCCCTTCTGATACGCCCGTTTCAGGATGATCTGGACGAACTTTTCCAGGGCCGTATGCCGGTTGGAGACGAGCTGCACGGCATCGGCCTTGGGTCCATGAACGCCGATCATGTCCATCGTGTTGATCCAGAGTGCCTGCGGGGTGCTCACACCCGGAAGCGCATTGGCGTGATAGGGCTGGGCGAGATCGGCCAGGTAGTGAAGTCCCCAGCCCGTAAACCGCCATCCCCAATAGGGGTGTCCGGTTTCAAAGGCGAGTTGCGCGAGCCTCTTGTAGAGATGGATGCGGTATTCAGGGTATGTCTTTTTCAGGAAGCCCGCAAAATAATAGATGATCTGCGATTCATGGTAAAATCCCATGTGAAAAGGCGCCTGGCTGCCGTATTCCAGGTTGGGATTGCCGAAAGGTTGGCGCCCGAATCCGTAGGTCTTTCCGAAATCGGTGTCATTGTCCTCAAAGAGACCGATATCCAGCCCGAGCAGGTCCGGATCATCCGTAGCGGAGGCCGCCACATCGAGGGGCCTCACCATCTCACCGGCCTTCAACCCTACAATGGCAGCGGCGCTCCAGTCGGACGTGTCACGAAGAAAGCTGATGCCGCTGGGCGGAAGCAACGGCATTCCTTTGTTCTCCTCCCCGGGAACCAGTTGCAGGTAAAGGGGGAAATGGACCGTGGGATTCATCCGGATTGCATTGCAGAACCGCCGGACGTCGTCGGGACTGCCATCAGCCCTGAAAGTCAGGGAAGCCGGGAGTGGCGGATACCACTGGAAATTCGCTTTTGCCCATGCCTCCTCTTCGGACAGCAGCCTTTCGACCCTTTTCCCCTCGGCCCTGATGAAGGCGTCGAAGCTTTCCACCGGGACGGTTTTGGCATCACTCACCTCCGGCAGCGAAGAAATCACCGGCCGGGAGATCAGCGGATGCTCGCTCCAGGCCATAAGCGCTGCCTCCGGAATAAGGGCCATGAGCACGAGGGACAGCAATGCGATTCCCTTCTTACCCAACAGATTCCATTTCACAGCACCACCTCCTTAGGCTGCGTCTGTTCCGGTACGATCGAGGCGCTATTTTTTCGCGTAGGACTTCCCGGCGTAGATGGCCCGCACCTCGGCGGCCGAGGAGACCTTTTGCAGACGGCCCATGAACTCGGCCTCCTCCTTCTGGAGGGCCTGCACATTGGCCAGCACCGCTTCGAGCTTATCCGCCGGGAACTTGACCGCGCCGTTTTCATCCATGTGGATGATCTCCCCCGGGCAGACATCCATCCCTCCCACCGCCACCGGCACGTTCACCGCATGGACGGCCATTTCGCCATGTCCGGCGCACACGCCGCTCAGCATGTTCTGGAACTTCATCGGACGGATCTCATCGATATCACGTGAAGGACCGTTGGAGATCAGTCCCAGACAGCCCACGGCCTTCATCGCCGTGGTCATGTTCCCGCCGGAGAGCCCCACTTTCCCCGCAATCTCGGGGGGGAACTTCTGCTGGAGAACCAGGATCGTCGGTTTCGGGGAGGCGTCGAGCGCATCGATGACGTCCATGAAGGAGAGCCGCCGGAAACCCGGATCGGGCAGACCGTAAACGCAGGTGACCGCGTAGCCCACGATCCGCCCGAGTTCCGGGTACATGCAGCGGATCGTCTGATCGGTGTACCAGTTCTGGGTCCAGGGATTGTAGAGTCCCAGGCAGTGGGTATTTGCGGGATAGGTGGCCACCACGTTGGTGATGGATGGGGTGTCAAATTTTGTCAGCGCCTGCAACATCTTCTGTTCCGTCATTTTTGCCATGCGAATAACCTCCTGTGCAATGTTAACAACCAACCTCCCCCTGCTTTCACAGGGACAGGCTCCTGCTGCGTTTTGTGGAAGGATATAACATGATGTGAAACGGTTGGAAAGTGGTAAAAGTGAAGAAGGTGTACGGTTCACCATCTTTCCTGTTGACAATAGAGACCAATAAGATATGAAAATAAACCAGTTCAAAGGCAATACATCCATTGCTGCCCATTGAAACACAAACCGGCAAAAACGGTTCAGCCACGGTCCATCCGATCAGGTAGGGTTTTATGGCTACAAAATCCACTGATGCAGAAGGCAGAGACAGGGATAATCCTTCATCCGATCCACAAGCAAAACAGAGCGGGGTCATGCAGGGTCTCCTGTATGGATCGCCCATACCCACCTTTGTCATCGATATCAATCATCGGGTTATATACTGGAACAAGGCGCTCGAAGAACTGAGTGGAATACGGGCTGAAGATGTGATCGGAACGAGGCAGCAGTGGCGGGCTTTCTACGCGGCAAAAAGACCCTGTATGGCGGATCTTCTGGTTGCAGAAGCCTTTGAAGGCATTGAACGATGGTATTCAGGGAAGTACAGCAAATCCAACCTCGTTCACGAGGCCTATGAGGCGATAGACTTCTTTCCCGCGCTGGGAACGGGCGGCAGGTGGCTTCGCTTCACGGCGGCGGCCGTACGGGATGTCGATGAGACCCTCGTCGGAGCGGTCGAGACACTCGAAGACATCACCGAACGCAGAAACGCCGAAGACGCCCTGATCGAGAGCGAACGCAAACTTCAGAAGGTGATCCAGCGTTTCCCCATTCCGGCCTTTATGATCAATCGTAATCACGAGATCATCCAGTGGAACCGGGCCCTGGCGGAATTGAGCGGTATACCGGAGCGGCTGATGCTCGGCACCAATCGTCATTGGCAGGCCTTCTACAAAAAGGAGAGACCCTGCCTGGCCGATCTCCTGGTGGATCAGACCCTGGGCATGATCAATCAATGGTATGACGGCAAGGCCAGAAAATCATTGCTGATCGAGGAGGCCTACGAAGCCACCGACTTCTTTCCGGATCTTGGGGATTCAGGCCGCTGGCTCCATTTCACCGCGGCTGCCGTACGAAACTCCCAGGAGGTATTGATTGGTGCGATAACAACCCTTGAAAATATTACGGATCGTAAGAAGGCCGAGCAGGGATTGCAGAAGACCCACGATGAACTGGAAATCCGCGTGCAGGAAAGGACCAAGGCGCTGATCGAATCCTCCCGGGCACTCAAGGCGGAGGTGATCGAGCGGCGCATCACGGAGCAGAAGCTCCATAAACGGGAACGGGAACTTAAAATCAAGTCGACCAATCTGGAAGAGGTGAACACGGCGCTCAAGGTTTTGCTCAAGCAGCGCGAAGAAGACAAGAGAGAATTGGAAGAAAAAATCCTGGCAAACGTCAAGGAGATTCTTCTGCCGTATCTCGAAAAGCTTAAAAGAACGAAGCTTGATGAAGGCCAACTTGCCACCGTGAATGTGATCGAGACCAATCTGAATGATATCATTTCTCCTTTCATTCGAAGCCTCACCACAAAATACCTGAATATGACGCCCCGGGAGGTTCAGGTAGCCACGCTCGTAAAGGAGGGAAAGACGAGCAAGGAGATCGCCGAACTTCTGCATACTTCCACAGCGGCAATCGATTTCCATAGAAACAACCTGCGCATCAAGCTGGGTCTTAAAAACAAAAAAGCGGGGCTTCGCATCCACCTGATGTCCTATCTGTAGTATCAGGAATAAACTGATATTACCCTTATAATCTCTTCTTATTGTTTTTCCTCCCATCATTGATCATAGTGGACTCAATTCAAATCATTATGAATGGTCCGGCCTTTGGATCGATAAACGAAAGATCAGTTCAATATTAGGTATGCAGCAACGACAGGACAGACCATTCTCGCGCCTTGAGCCGGTATTCAGAGAACATAGGATCACGATGTCGGGAAAGAAAGGGGGGCCATTATGACAACTGGATACGGAACCAAGTTGATCGATCTGATCGAAAGAAGTCCGAACGAGATCGCAAAACAGTGGTGTCGCGATGTAAAAATGAACGCGCGTACACCGGCATTTCATGGCCTTGCAGACGATCTCCTGATTCCCATTGCAACCGAGTTCTATGGAAATTTCCGAGAAATGTTTGTCACCGACCATCCTTTTGAAGCCGCAAGAAAAATCTTCAGTAAATATGCCGAAGAGCGTTACGAACAGGGGATCCCCATCCAGGAAGCCATGTATGCCCTTGTCCTGATGAGACGGCATATCTGGCTCTATGCCGAGTTTCAGGCCATCTTCGTCTCTGCCGTGGAACATCGGCAGGCTGCCGAGAGCCTCAACCGGACCATTCTGATGTTCGACTACGCCATCTATGTCATTACGGAGAGGTATCAGTTTCTGATCCGGAGCGAGATCAAAAAGAGACTGGGCGGCATCCAAATGATGATTCAAGGCAGACAAGCCAGGGTATGCCACCACCTGACCCTCGCGGCACTCCTCATCGGGGTTGGGGTTCTGACCTGTTTCTCACCCGCGGTTTTGGAGACGGGCGCCCTGCACCTCTTCTATATTCCCATCGTGCTCGCCGGCATTTGGTTCCGAAGCGGGGGAGTCCTTGTTGCCGTGGTCCTCGCGGCGCTGCTCCTTCTGGGACACGTCATCTTTCTGATTCAGGAGCCGTTTATCAATGACCTCATCCGGGCCGTCATGTTTATCTTCGTCGGCACGGTCGTTGCCAAACTGACGAAAGGCCTCGTCGAAACGGGTTCCGTTCTGCGGCTCCAGGAGTGAAGAAACGGATGGCAGATGTGACCTGAAACAGGATTGTCCGATCCCGCATGAAAGAGGGGTGAATGCCGTGAATGTTGAAATGAATCAGGGAATTGTCACATCCATCCGGGGAAGCGTCATCGACATCCGCTTCCCCTCCGGAAAGGTCCCGGCCATCCGAAATGTTCTCAGGACCGGTGAAAACGGGAACATTCGAATCGAGGTCATGACCCAGATGAATACCGAGATTGTCCGGGGCATTTCCTTGACGCCGACCCAGGGATTGGCCAGAGGGGCGACCGTCACCGATACGAACGGCCCATTGATGGTGCCGGTCGGCAAACAACTCCTCGGCAGGGTGTACAATGTGTTCGGCGAGACGATTGACGAAGGGCCTCCGGCGGATCTGTCCGCACTGAGGCCGGTTCATGGGACACGGATACCCCTTGCCCAGCAGTCCACGGTCTCCGAAATATTTGAAACAGGGATCAAGGCCGTCGATGTGCTCTGTCCGCTGGAGAGAGGCGGCAAGGCGGGATTGTTCGGCGGGGCCGGTGTGGGAAAGACGGTTCTGCTCATGGAAATGATTCACAATATGGTTGGGCAGCACGAAGGCATCAGCATCTTCTGCGGCATCGGTGAGAGATGCCGTGAGGGGGAGGAACTGTACCGCGAAATGAGGGACGCAGGGGTACTCGGCAACACGGTCATGGTCTTCGGCCAGATGAACGAGCCCCCGGGGGCCCGCTTCCGGGTGGGCCACACGGGTCTCACCATGGCCGAGTATTTCCGCGACGACGAGAGGCAGGATGTGCTCCTGCTCATCGATAACATCTTCCGCTTCATCCAGGCGGGTCAGGAGGTTTCGGGCCTCATGGGACTCCTCCCCTCCCGCCTCGGTTACCAGCCCACCCTGGCATCCGACCTGGCGAAACTCGAAGAACGGATCTGCAATACCACCTCCGGGGCCATTACATCCATCCAGGCCGTTTACGTCCCCGCCGATGATTTCACCGATCCTTCCGCGTCTCACACCTTCAGCCACCTGACGGCCACGATCGTGCTGTCCCGGAAGAGGACCAGTGAAGGCTTCTACCCGGCTGTCGATATCCTGCAGTCCAACTCGAAGATGCTCATGCCCACCATTGCCGGGGAAAGGCACTATCGCATTGCCCAGGAAATCAGAAAAAATCTGACGATATATGAAGAACTCAAAGACATCATTGCCATGTTGGGCATCAATGAACTTTCCCGGGAAGACCAGAAGACCGTTTTTCGCGCTCGCCGTCTCGAACGTTTCTTCACGCAGCCCTTCCATGTGACGGAACAGTTCATCGGAAAAGAGGGGAGAGTGGTCCCCCTCGAAGCGGCGCTCAGCGGATGCGAAAGGATCCTGAATGACGAGTTTGCCGATTATCCCGAAAGCGCACTTTACATGATCGGGACTGTCGATGAGGCTCAAAAATAGGGAGGAACCGTGAACCTTAAAATTCTGCTGCCGGCAGAAATCTTTCTCTCGGAAGAGGTTACAAAGATTGTTGTCGAGGCCGAAAACGGCTCCTTCTGTCTGCTTCCGCAGCACGCCGATTTCACTGCCGCGCTGGTGCCGGGAATATTATCCTTTACGGCCGGGGACAGGGAGACATACCTTGCAGTCGACGGAGGCGCCCTCTTGAAGCGGGGTTATGAGGTTTTTGTGTCCACGCGAAATGCGGTCAGGAGCCCCGAACTTGGAACTCTCAAGGACGTGGTGGTCAAGCAGTTTGAAGAAACCGATGAACGGGAAAAGAAGGCCCGTTCCGCCGCGGCGAAGCTTGAGATGGACCTCCTCCGCCGTTTCATGGAGATCAGAGAACATGGATGACGAGAAAATGACGCCGGGCGAGAGGCGCCTGAAGCTTGCCGATGCCTTCACAAAGAAAGTGGCAACAAAAGGGGCGAGAAGAATCAAGAGCAGGGGTCAGAAGGACGACGGACTATGGTTCGGCCTTGGTGTTTTCGGCGTTGTGGGCTGGTCCGTAACCATTCCGACATTGATCGGGACAGCCATTGGACTCTGGATAGACAGCAACTGGCCGAGCCGCTTTTCCTGGGCACTCATGCTGCTGATTCTGGGTGTCGGGCTCGGATGCCTCAATGCCTGGTACTGGATGAAAAAGGCGCGCGATAACATCATCGATAAATAAGGACGGGAAAATGTTTCAGACAGTCCATCTTCTCTTGATATTCGTGATCGGGATGGCCCTCGGGGCCATCTATTTCGCCGGACTCTGGTATACCATCCAAAGGCTCCCGGATGCAAAAAATCCGCTGAACTGTCTTCTCGGCAGCTTTCTTTTACGGGTATCCTTTGCGCTGACGGGACTCGGCCTCGTCATGAACGGCCGCTGGGATCAACTGATTGCCGCACTGGGCGGATTTATTCTCACGAGAGAAATCCTTGTCCGTCGCATTGGGCGGAATACCTCTTAAACGTTTGAACGGGGGCGCTCATGGAAATCGTTGCCATCAGCCAGATCAGCCCGGACCAGGTTATCCTTTTCCGGTGGGGGTGGGTCGTGATCAATGCCACGATGGTTTATACATGGCTGGTCATGGGAATCCTGGTCACCGGATCCGTTTTGATTACACGCCGCCTCTCCTCGGAAAGGAAGCTGTCCCGATGGCAGAGCCTGCTGGAGATCATCCTCAGCAACGTGCTGTCCGAGATCCGGCAGATCGATAAAGAAGGCGCCGAAAAGTACTTCCCTTTCATCGGAACGTTGTTTCTGTTCATCCTCTTTTCCAATATCCTCACCTTCATTCCCGGATATGTGGCCCCCACCTCCGCCCTCTCCACGACGGCGGCCCTGGCCGTACTGGTTTTTTTTGCGGTTCCCATCTTCGGGATCACCAAGCTTGGCGTGATCGAATACTTCAAGGAGTATTTCCGGCCCAATGTATTCTTTTTCCCGTTTCATGTCATGGGCGAATTTTCCAGGACCCTGGCCCTGGCGGTCCGTCTCTTCGGAAACCTGATGAGCCACGAGAAGGTCATCGCGATTCTCCTTGCGGTGACCCCCCTCTTCTTCCCGATTGTCATGCAGGCGCTGGGTCTGCTGATCGGCCTGATCCAGGCCTACATCTTTGCCATCCTGGCGATGGTCTATATCGCTTCGGCTTCGCAGGTTCACGAGGAGAAGGAGCCCAAAGAAAAGACAACCCAAATTGAAGGAAAGGAAGGATGAACTTATGGACAGCGTAAGCGTGGTAGCAGCGGCGTCGATTATTGCAGCGGGGATTTGCATGGGGATCGGTGCAATCGGCCCGGCACTGGGTCAAGGCAAGGCCGTGCAGAGCGCACTGAGCTCGATCGCCCAACAGCCGGACGAGAGAAACTCCCTGACGAGAACACTTTTCGTCGGACTGGCGATGATTGAGTCCATTGCCATTTACTGCTTTGTGATCTCGATGATCCTCGTTTTCGCCAACCCCTTTTGGACCTATGTCATCAAAAAAGCAGGAGGATAATCCATGCACATTGACTGGTTTGTCTTTTTTGCCCAGATCGTCAACTTCCTGATCCTCTTTACGCTTCTGAAGAAATTTCTCTATGGGCGGATCATCGGCGCCATCGATACCCGGGAGGCCAAGATTTCAGCGACCTTCTCCGAGGCGGAAAAATCCCGGGAAGAAGCGCGCGAGTCCGCTGTGATTTGCGAAAAGCGGTTACAGGAGCTGGAGTGTGCATCGGATGAGATGATGAACAAGGCCCGGTCGGATGCCGATGCGTACCGCAAGGAGCTCATGGAAAAAGCCCGGGAGGAGGTCGATCTGATTCAAAATCGCTGGATCGAAACGCTCCGCGCGGAAAGGGAAAACTTTTTCAATGAACTCCGCAGGCTGACGGGCGCTCAGGTTTACGCCGTCACCCGCCGGGTTTTGAAAGACCTGGCCGATATGGATTTGGAAGAGAGGATCCTGCAGATCCTGACGGAACGCATCGAAACCCTGGACGGGGATGAGCGGGAGAAGATCAGATCCTTGATGAGGGTCACCAAAAAGATCACGGTCCTGTCGGCTTTTGATATCCGTGCGGATCTCCGCGGGAGGCTGGGTCAAACCATTGACCGGAATATCGGTTCCGGCATTTTCGTTGCGTACGAAAAATCGAATGATGTGATGTCCGGCTGCGAGTTTCGGATCAACGGTTACAAAATCGCCTGGAGCATGAAGGACTACCTCGAAACGCTGGAAGAGAAGTTCTGTCACCTCCTTTACGAGGAATCGCAGGGAGATCAAAAGGTTCACCGGAAGGAGGTGTGACGCATGGGGAACACGGAAAAAGAGCAGATCATGACCTTTTTTGAAGACACATTCAAAACATTGGATGCCGCCCTTTCCGACCAGCATGCGGAACTCAGGCAGCGTGAAGTCGGTGTTGTGAAATACGTGGGGTACGGCATCGTCCGTGTCGGGGGTCTGCCCAACATCAAATCCGAGGAGCTTGTCCTCTTCCCGCAGAATCTCCAGGGACTGGTTTTCAACATCGATCCCGACGAGATCGGCGTCATTCTGCTCGGCCCGGGCGAAGGGCTGCAGGCCGGTACGGAGGTCCGGCGGACGGGACGGGTTCTGGACACCCCGGTGGGGTCCGATCTCATCGGCAAGATTGTGGACGCCATCGGACGCCCTCTGGACAACCAGGGAGAAGTCTGCGCCGTCAAAAGATTCCCGGTGGAACGGGAAGCGCCGGCGGTCATGGCAAGGGACCCCGTAACCGTGCCCCTCCAGACTGGGATCAAGGTGATCGACGCATTGATTCCCATCGGTCGGGGGCAGAGGGAACTGATTGTCGGTGACCGTCAGACCGGCAAGACGGCGATTGCAGTGGATGCCATCATCAACCAAGTGGACAAGGACGTGATTTGTATCTACTGTGCCATCGGGAAGAAGGCCTCCGACGTGGCCAAGGTCATCGCCGACTTCAAGGAGCATGGGGCGATGAAGTATACCATCGTGGTGGTCGCCACGGGAGAAGACCCTCCCGGAATGCAGTTTATTGCGCCCTATGCCGCCACGACCATGGGGGAACATTTCATGTCCGAAGGGCGGGACGTTCTGGTGGTCTATGACGACCTGACCTACCACGCCCGCGCCTACCGCGAGCTTTCGCTGCTTCTGCGCAGGCCTCCCGGACGGGAAGCTTTTCCCGGGGACATCTTCTACATTCATTCACGCCTGCTGGAACGGTCGACCCATCTGAGGAAAAAGCACGGCGGCGGGTCCCTGACGGCACTCCCCATCGTCGAAACGGAGGCTCAGGATATTTCATCCTACATCCCGACCAATCTCATTTCCATCACCGATGGACAGATCTATCTGTCACCGAAACTTTTTCAAAAGGGAATTCTGCCCGCGGTCGATGTCGGAAAATCGGTCTCCCGTGTCGGCGGCAAGGCGCAACTTCCGGCCTATCGCGCCGTTGCCGGCGATCTGCGCATCGCCTATTCCCAGTTCGAGGAATTAGAGGCCTTTTCGCGATTTGGAACCCGCCTCGACGAAGCCACGCGCAGGGTCCTGGAAAGAGGATGGCGTGTCCGGGAGATTCTGAAGCAACACCAGTACAGGCCCCTTCGCGTTTCGGACCAGATCGCGGCACTGCTTGCCATTACCAGCGGGGTCAACGATGACATTCCCGTGGATAAGATCGGCGAAGCGGAATCTGCACTGAGAAGCATATTGACGGAACGCCACCTGGATCTCTGCTGCCGGATCGAATCGGGGGAAAAACTCAGCGCTTCCGATCGGGAAAGTCTCACCCTCGCAGCCAAAGAGGCTGTTCAACACCTGTCGTGAGGTAAGGCATTGCAGACGAGCGAATATCTCAAAGGAAAGATTCAGAGCGCCCAAGACCTGCTCGGTGTCGTCAAGACGATGAAGTCCCTGGCGGCCATCAGTATCCGCCAGTACCAGCGTGCCGTCGAATCGCTTGCGGAGTACAACCGAACGGTCGAGATGGGCCTGCAGATCGTTCTGCGACAAAGCCGTGAAACCGTCACATCGACGAGATCCAGGGCGGTACGACTTGGGGCCATTGTCTTCGGCACCGACCAGGGACTTTGCGGACAACTCAACAGCATCATCGTATCCCATGCCATGGAAGAAATGGAAAAATCCGGGGTCGGCAGGGAAAATAGAATCATCATCGCCGTCGGCATGCGAACGGCGGACCTCCTGGAAGATTCGGGACAAAAGGTGTCGGAAGTCCTGACCACACCCGGTTCGACGGCAGGCATCACGCCCATGGTTCAGGATATCACCGTTCTGCTGGAAGACTGGCGGTTCAAAAAGCAGATCGAACACATGCACCTTTTTTATAGCGAGTATCTCTCCGGCGCCACCTACCGGCCGAAGACGCTTCGCATCCTGCCGGTTGACGAGGCATGGCTGAGGACGTTGAAACAACGAAAATGGGAATCCCGAACGCTGCCGATATTCACCATGGCATGGGAGGACATCTTCCGCGCCCTGATCAAGGAGTATCTCTTCGTTTCAATCTACCGTGCGTTCGCCAATTCCCTGGCCAGTGAAAATGCGAGCCGCCTTGCGGCCATGCAGAGCGCGGAAAAAAACATCGAGGAGCGCCTGGAAGAGCTGTATCTGCATTTCCACCGGCAGCGCCAGATGACGATCACGGAGGAGCTCCTCGACATTATCGCCGGCTTTGAGGCACTCGGAGGCGCCGAAGCCGGTGTTCAGTGAGAGCGGCAAGTATCCATGGGGATGCCGAAGGAGAAAGGAGGTCCGGCCATGCTGGACAAACGAGTATGCTCGATCTGCGCCTGGCGCGAGAACTGCCAGAAGAGATTCATGGTTTCGGTCGATGTCCATTTCAATGTCCACTGCCCGGACTACACCCAAGACGTCCGGATCAAGGATTCCGAAATTGACGCAAAAATCGTGGAATACCAGATTGAAAGATGGAGAAGGAGCGGGAAAAGCAATCAGGACGTCGTTGTAACCATATCGCGGCAGGCCGGCGCCGGAGGAAGCGAAATCGCCAGGCGTCTCGCCGAGGAGTTCAAGATGGATCTCATCGGCCGGCAGATCATCCAGTATGTGGCCAAGAGCGCCGGAATGACCACCCAAGTGGTCGAATTTCTCGATGAGAAGGCCGTATCGAGAATCGACTCGATGATCAACTCCATGTTTGTCAACCGCCATCTTTCAACCGACGTTTATTTCCGTCACCTGACCCGCGCCATCGCCACGATCGGCGAACATGGCAATGCCATCATCGTCGGCCGGGGAGCCCATCTCCTGCTTCCGAAAGAGAAGACGCTGCGGTTTCGTTTCATCGCGCCGCAGGAATGCAGGATTCGGCATTTCATGAAGAGCCGAGACATGACGAAAGCGGAAGCGGAGAAATATGTCGAGAAAAGGGATGCCGACCGGACGGGATTTATCCAAAAATATTTCAAGGCCGATGCCGACGATCCGGGTCACTTCGACCTGGTCGTCAACACGGAAATGCTGGGGATAGAAGGCGCCTTCCGGATCGTATCAGCAGCAATCCGCCAGCGGATCAAAACCGATCCGGAGCCGGCAACGTTGGCAACAGAACGGCGACGGACCCGACGACCGGATATCAAAAAATGACGGGAAAGGCGGGTGGCGGCGTAGGTTCCTCGCTCTCGTCCAACTCTGTGCAGCAGGACGGAAACCGCTTATTCGTCCGCCCCATTCTTCATCGCCGTCACGCCTCCGATCGTCCCCAGGCGGGACTTCAGGGAGCGCTGCTCCCCGCCCAACAAAGCGGCGTAATACACGGCATTCGACATGACCTTCTTGACGTAATGACGCGTCTCCGCAAACGGGATCGTCTCGACGTAAATCGCCCCCTCGAGGGATTTGGCATCGCGCCATCGGCTCGCACGATTCGGACCGGCGTTGTAGGCGGCCGTGGCAAGCACCGCATTGCCGCCGAACCCGTCGAGCACTTGCCGCAGATAGGAGGCGCCGAGCGCGGCGTTCACATCCGGCCGTCCCAGGCGGGACGTGCGAAAGTTCTTCATGCCGATCTTCCTTGCGACCAGGCGCGCCGTCGACGGCATCAACTGCATCAATCCCGCAGCGCCGGCCGAAGACCGGGCGTCGGCGATAAAACGGCTTTCCTGTCGAACCAGCCCGAAGACCAGCGGTTCATCCAGTTTCCGGACGCGCGCCTGCTTCAGGAGAACGTCGCCGTAAGGTGCAGGATAACGCAGGGTGAAGTCATGGGCTGCGACCGTCCTGTCCGCCGTGTTGATGGCGCGATCCCAGATCCCGTTTCGCCTCGCCAGCTCCGCTGCGGCAAGCAGCGTCCGGTCGTCCATCGTGCGGACGGTCCACAGCCATTCGGCCACAGCCTCCGTCCGCAGGCCGATCCGGTAAAGCGCCAGCGCCCGCCGCACACCATCCAGGGCAGCGGTCTCCGCAAGCTCTTCCCGGGTCGGCGGCGGCGCCTTCGGCGGGATCAAGAGCGGCATCTCCAACTCCTCTGCGGCGAGCCGGCCATAGAAATCATGATCGCCCGCGATACGGCCAAGAAGCGTCCGTCCATCTTCCCGCGCCCCGAGCGCGCATAGCGATCGTCCCAGCCAGTAGGTCCAGACTGGATCACGGCGCTCCGGCGGCGACATCCGCTCGATCGCACCTTTCACCTCCGTCCAGTTTTCCTGCCGGAGCGCGATACGCGCGCGCCAGGCAAGCTGCTCGTCTGAAAGCGGCGTCTCCCCGGCTGCTTTGAACCATTCCACCGCATCCGGAAGGTGACGGCGAGCGGCGTGGGTGGCGAGCATCGCCCATATGTACTGCCGGTCCTCCGGAGGGAAGGCTTCCTTCAACCTGCCATCCCAGAAACGGAATGCCTGCTGCGGGTCGCTCCGCGCCAGGCTTATAAGCGCAACGATCGCCAGTTCACGTCCGGCCGCCGTTTTCAGCCCAACATCGGATCTCTCCAGAAACCCGGCCGGCGCCCCGGCGGCGTTATCGATCTGGATCGCTGAAGGGACCTGATCCGCGGGCAGCCTCTCGGCGATCCGCCGGGCTTCCGTCAGGAGGCCGGCTTGGACGAGAAGCCGGAAGCGGTCGCGCAGGTCCCGCGGCGTGAGATCACCGGATTGCAGCATTGTCTCAACCACCGGCGCAAAACTTGCAGGCAGTGGCCGCGGCACTTTCCAGAAGGATCTGACCTCGGCAAACACGGAGACGTCCTGCCGACGCGACCGTTCCTGAAGCGCATAACCGGCGATATCGGGATCCGCCTTGACGAGCAAGGGGTACTCTTCCCGGAATAGCTCCCATTGCCCGTTTTTACCCAGGACGCGCATCCAATCCCGGCGCAACTGTTCGGCAAGAACACTTCCCGTGTTGCGGGCCAGATAATCCCGCAATTCACCCGGAGCGGCTTCCTCCAGACGCAGGCGCAACCGCCAGAAGGCGACATAGGGGTCAAGCGTATGACTCCGGATTTTTTCCGCATGGCGGGCAAGCTGGACCCGGTCGCCGGCCAGAAAGGCGTCGCGGGCGGCAAGCACCGCCTTGTCCTGGGACGAACCCCCGGCCGCAAAGACAGCCGCGGGCAGCGCAACCAGGATTGCCGCGAGGATCGCCCGTATGGATGCCGCCGGAAAAGTGATCATAACGCCTCGAATGTTTAAATTCCTCAGGGTCGCTCCCGGAGGGCCTCCGCCGCGAAATCCCCGGCAACGGCCTCTTTTTCCTTCGTAAAATACATGGGATAGTGCTTCCGGAAGGCGGCCAGGATCATCTCGTAGGGCAGGTCCGCAAAAGGGCCGTGGTCATAAAGATATTCCATATGCCGGTTTCCCTTCCGGTCGAATTCGTGGAAGACCGCATCATGAATGCCGTCGAAATCGAGGGGCTTGACGTCGAACCGTTCACAGAGGGACAGGTTGAAGGTAGGGGTGGCTTTGACCCAGCGACCGTTCAGGAACATTTCCGTATAGCCGTGCCAGATGAACCGGTCCGTCTTCATGATCTGCCGCAGACGTTCCGTGGTCAGATGATTCCGGACGTCGGCAAACCGGAGACGGCTGGGAATTCCGACGGCGCGCGCGGCCGCAGCCAGCAACAGCGCCTTCTCCACGCAATAACCGGATTTCTTGCCCAAGACCACGCTGGCCTTGAGGCGATCCTCCGTCAGGTCGATCCCATAGGGATCGTATTGGATCTGATCACGGACGCCGTAAAAAATGCGGACCGCCCGACCGGTCTCGTCGGCCGCGCCTTCCGCTGAGGTCTTCGCAAATTCAACAACCGCCGGGTGGTCGCAATCAACAAACCTGGTGGCCCGCAGATAAACGCCGAGATCCTCCGTTGTGGATGCAACCATAACACACATCACTTCTCAAAAATCCATGGATCCACGGCGCGGTTCCAGGAGACCATCTCCTCCGGTTTGAACCAGAGCGCCGCTTCCGTAACGCCGTTCTCGGGGCTGTCCGAGGCGTGGGTGAGGTTGCGGCCGACTTCCAAGGCGAAATCGTGGCGGATCGTCCCCGGCGCGGCTTCCAGAGGACGGGTGGACCCCATCGTCTGGCGGATGGCGGCCACCGCTTTGGGCCCTTCCCAGACCATCGCCATGACCGGGGCGGAGGTGATATAGGCGATCAGGCCGTCATAAAACGGCTTTCCCTTGTGAATCGCATAGTGCTCTTCGGCCAGCGCCCGGCTGACCTGCATGAACTTCGCCCCCGCGAGGAGCAATCCGCGTCGCTCCAGGCGGGCGATCACCTCGCCCACGAGACCGCGCTGCACCCCGTCGGGTTTAACCAGAACCAGAGAACGTTCCATTTCTTCCTCCTGAAAACATGATATCCGGAAACGGCGTATTGCTTGACGAACATCCCGTCAAACGCCGGAGCCGATTCAACACGGAACGAGGATACGAAGAACCGGCCGGCGTGTCAACAAGTATCTGTCCCACTGCCAGGAGCATGCAGGCTGTCCGGGTTTGCAGCGGGGCAATCCTTCGGGTTTAAGCCGATCGCCGTTGAAGGTGGCGGATGAGACGGACGGAGATGCCACAGGAGATCCGGAAGTAAAAAAACGGTTGCGTAATGCCTGTCGAGAGATTTATATATGTCCCATCGTATTTAAAACGAGATAGGGGAAGCTGGCAGCCTATGGGTGCGAGGATTCAACCGCATGGTTATTGCTTGGCGTCTGAGGATTCCAGATTGGTCTGGATATCATGACTACGGTCGATGATATTTATGTCCTGCACAAATTTGAAACCAACATCAAATAGAAATTGATTCTCGGAGGGTAACATGAAGCTTAAAGTCATTTTGGAACCCAGTGAAGAGGGCGGATACACGGTCACGGCCCCATCACTTCCCGGCTGTATCTCGGAAGGAGAATCACGGGAAGAGGCTATACGAAATATTCGAGAGGCAATCGAATTGTATCTGGAACCGGTGGAAGATGATCAAACCTTTTCACCTGGTGCTGAATTGATGGAACTGGCCGTATGAACAAAGTGCCGAGTCTCTCCTACGATAAGATCATCCGAGCACTTCAGCGGGATGGATGGGTCATGGTCAGAATGAAAGGAAGCCACATTCGCCTTCAAAAACATATCATGAATGAGACGCTGAAACTGACAGTTCCTGCTCATCAGCCGGTCAAGCGATCTACGCTCGCCCATATCCTTAAACAGGCTCGCCTTACCATTGATGATTTCTTGAATTTGAAATGAAAAAGCCAATGCTGAGGCTCACAGGAAACCGGATTTACCGGCGATCCGGTGGAGCCGATTCAACGCGGAACGAGGATAAGAAGAACCAGCCGGCGTGTCAACAAGTATCTGTCCCGCTGCCGGGAGCATGCAGGCTGTCCAAGCATGAGAGGTCATCCTCTTTCCGGAGAGGGATTGTTGATTACAGTGTGCGCCGGAGAAAGGGCGTTTTCTTTTCCACTCATGGACTCTATGACAATCCTTACGACAGCGGTCTTCTCGATGCCCTGGTCTTTCATTGGTGAGAAAGCATAACCGGAGGGTACATATTTTTGCACCATTTTTTCCAGGATTGTCCTCTTCTCAACCGGCTCTTCCACAAATTCGGCTTTCCCAAAACAGACGACGCTTTTGTAAACCTGACTGATCCCGCAACCCTGTTCCCAAAGCACCTGAGGTCCGATCTCATCTACCATAAAACAGACGCGAGAATCGGCCCGCAGCGCCTCCATTTTACGGCCTGCCAATCCGCTATGGAAGTAAATGCTTCCTTTAAAAAACAAGTAGTTCATGGCAATGATGTATGGTCCCTCTTCAGTCGTTACGGCCAATCGACCGACCGGCATACGTTCCAGTAAGAGTTCCATTTCCCGCGGGGTCTTCATTGCCCGATCCTTACGCCGCAGTTCTGTTCTCATTCGTCTCCTTTCACAAATTCCAACGGATGCGATACTGTTTCCATACTCCGAGGCTGGCATGGTGATCCGTTACTTCTCGATCTTCAGTGTGAAGTCGTCTCGTTCTTTTTGCAGGTGTTTTAGTAACTTCACCGCCCGGTCAAAGTCCTTACCCATCAGCTTTCTTGAATCTCCAGTGTGTTTCCACACGATTTTGAACGAACCCTCAACATCAGTGGAAAGAACATCCCATAGCGCGTCAAGATTGCGGCCGAAGTGCTCCGGCAGAGAGAGTGGGATGGAGAGTTGGTCGTAGAGATCATCGAGTGAACGTATTGTCTTACCATCTAATGTGCATTGTCTTATCGGCATGCCGGTATCTCCAGAAAAGTTCTATAATGGTCCACCGTCACAAAACGCCGGCCGTCCCGTGAAAAGACAAGGCGTTTGCCACCCCGGTGTCCACCCTTGTAATCAAGATCCGACTCCCGCCATTTATTGCCGGGAAGTCGGCCTTCCAGGTTCTTGAACTGATCGCCGCCAATGCTTGAACCTCTCAGTCCTTCTACTGACCACAGGTCTTCTCCAGCCTTCCATCCCCGCGACCGCGCTTCATGTTTGGTTACGAATTTGGGCGGAAGTTTTTTGTTGTTTGTATGGTCCAAACTGCGGAGCATCTCGATCAGTTCCCGCTGGTCAATCGTGGATGGAAATTGGGCGTTAACAGCAGAGACGACCTTCTCACAGGATGCAGCCTGAACCTGCGTAACCAAGCTCAGGCTAATAGAAAGAAGGATTATGCCGAATCTGATTACTGCCCGATGTTTTAACATAGTCACTCCGATTGGTTTGCCTAACGCGGAGCTAAGCAAGAGTGGCACGAAAGGTCCAGTATCCGCTTTAGCATACTGTTAAACTTCTAAGAGATGCTACCGTTTAATGAAACGATACAGAATCAATAGAAAGATAGCACCACCGATAGCTATTAAGAGGCTCCTTATATTGAACCCTGTAACTGTCCCAAATCCCAGATGGGACGCTATGAAGCCACCGACAAAGGCGCCAATTATTCCTAACAGGATAGTAGTGATAAAGCCTCCAGGATCCTTTCCCGGCATGATGAATTTTGCGAGCAAGCCTACAATGAACCCCATTATGATCCACGACAGAATTCCCATTGCTAACCTCCTAATCGTATATTTGTGATCAATTTCATGGGCTGACAGGTGCGAGATGAGCCGCTCGGCGGCGAGGACCGGCGATAGTTCAGCTCGCCCCCCCATTCGTGCCGGTAAGCGTCCCCAGGCGGCGTAGCGGCGCGAACGGTGGGCATCAGCCGCGCGGCCCCACCGTGCCACCCCCACCGCGTCGGCCTGAATGCCCTGGTTCGGCCAGTCCTCAACGAAGCGATCAGGCGGCTTGCAACAAAAACTCGACTTTCACGGCCTCGTACGGGAACTCGATTGCACCGTTTTCAGTACGAACAAGCAGGCCGGCGTTGAGAAGTGCCACAACGTCACCGTGAACACCTTTGACGTCGCGCTCAACCCGTCGTGCCGCTTCACGAATCGAAACCGGACCCGCACCGCAAAGCACCTTAAGGAGTTCCCATCGTTTTGCGGTCAGCACTTTCCACAGAAGCTCAGGCGACGCAAAACTGATTCGGGCAGATTTTTGTTGTTTGCTCGTGCTCCAGACCTGAGCGAACCCATCCATGGCCTCTTTCGGAGACCGAACCTCAAGTATCACCGTTTTCATCGTTCCACCTCTCAATGTCATATTGGAAGTCTGCCAACAACTTCTCTGCGGTGGAGAAATTATAAGCACTTTCCTTGTCACCCCTATGCCGATGATCGCCTTTCCCCTCTTCGTTGTCATACCTGAGAACGCATACTTCATTAACGACGTACGCCAGGCGGTACTTAAAAGAATGCCCAGACCCTGCCAACGGCCGGTCAAGCCGCCAGAGCACGAGTTCCGCGAACTTTGCTTCAGCATACACAATACGCTGACGAAGCAGCTCAGTGGTTTTCATGTTGGTGATTATACCAACACCATTTGCCGTTGTCAATTACAACAACACACACATCCTCGGGGGACGAACGGGTGCGAGATGAGCCACACCCCCTTGGGCGCGGGAGATGCAATTTATTGCAGCTCCAGTGACAATGGGGGCGGAGCCGCCACAGGCGGTACGGATCTATTGATGGTTCGAGCCGCCCGGCGGCGAGAACCAGCGATAGTTCATCTCGCACCCGTTCGTGCCGCATAGGCGCCCCCAGGCGGCGTAGCGGCGCGAACATAGTGTAGACCGACGAACGGCGGCCTTCTGTCACCGCTTCTCCAACGGTAACGATGATGTAAAACGCTGACATAAGATATGATTTCTGTCAAACGAAATTCAACGGGGCCGTATTGAATATAGAAATACCGCATGGGGTAACAGAAGATGAAGCTCTTGGATCACCTGCAGTCCGGCTTGTTCGCCGCGGCGATCATCTCCTTCAGGGTCACCTCGGGATGGTGGTAGCGCTCGTACCGGGGTGTTTTCTTGCCGAACTGGATCGCCTCCTGCGGACACCACTGGATGCAGGCGAGGCACTGTTCGCAGTGATGAAGCCAGACGGGTTTGCCGGACGGCAGATCGATGTTTCCACAGGGGCAGACGGCCTTGCAGACACCGCAGGCGTTGCACTTCTCATCAACCCAGAAGCTCTTGTCCATCGCCGGAACGCGGGAGAAGGAAAGCCGGTTGAGCCCCGTGAAAAGGATATTCTTCCACAGGGGACCCTTCTCGACCGGCTGCGTCACCCGGGCGGCAACGACGGCACCGATCCGGCCGATCTTTTCCCGCGCCGCCGTGCTTAGCCGGATTCGTTTCGCTTCCGGCCCGGGACCGCCCCAGGGGATGTAGTTGGACGGCATCTCCAATTCGAATCCGGAGCAGAGGGGCAATCCCCTGACATCCATCCGTTTCTTCATCTGGATCAGGGTGGCGGCGACCTGCCCGGCGTTGAGGGCCACGGCGAAATGATACCGGGACGGGTTCGGTTCGAGCGCATCGACAAAGGCGAGCACTCGGCGCGGCGGACCCCAGATATGGACGGGAAAAACGATCCCGATCGCCTCCGCCCGGCTCGTAACCGGATTCCCCGAACAGCGGGAGATCGGGATGATCTCGGCCTCGCCCAACTCTTTCGCCAGCATCCTGGCCGTCCAGAGGGAATTGCCGGTGCCCGTGTAGTAGAATAGATCGGTTTTCATGGCGGACTCCTTTCAGGGAGCGGATGAACGGTATTCCATGAAGAAACGCCAGAAGGCGGCCACAACGAGGGCGTGCGAGATCTCGCCCTCCCGGATCAGGCGCGGGATCTCCGCGAGAGGACGAAGGAGCACCGCGATGTCCTCTTTTTCGTCGAGCGCCTGCGGCCCCGCCGGCGTCACCCCCAGGGCCAGGAAGGTGTGGCAGCGGTTGTCCTGGATCGCCGGGTTGGGATGCACGTAACCCAGATCGATCCAGGTCTCTCCCCGGTAGCCAGTCTCCTCCATGAGCTCCCGCTTTGCGGCGGTAAGGGGCGTGTCCGCCGCCTCCACCAGACCGCCGGGGATCTCCAGGGTCACCTCCCGGATACCGTGCCGGTATTGGCGGATCAGGATCACCTCCTGAGTCGGGGTCAACGGAATTATGTTGACCCAGGGCGCCGATTCCAGCACAACGAAATCATGCTCCGCCCCGGTGAGGGGCGAACGGGCGCGGTCCATCCGGAGATTGAAGATCCGGAAGGCGCGTTCGAGGCGACTGGAGATGATGGGCCAGGATTTCGGCAGCATGATGAGCGTATAGGGGAAAATGACGCGGTGGTCAAGAGAATACAATATCCCCTGTCATTTTCCGGGGGACGATTCCGGGGAGGATTCCGGGGGGGAAGGAAGGTGAACCCCGGCTTTTCTGTCGTCGATATCGCCGGGATAGGTCATCGCTTCCTGGCTCCGCTCCCGGGTGCGAATGCGGATCACCTCATCCACGGGATAGACAAAGATCAGCCCGTCCCCCTGCTCGCCGGTATAGGCGGAGCGGAGGATCGCATCGATCGTTGCCTCCAGGTTGCGGTCACTGAGCACGATATTGATCTGGATCTTGGGGAGCATGTCCACCATGTAGGTTCCGGAACGGCCCGCCAGCTTGATGCCGCCCTGGCGTCCCCGCCCCCGGATTTCAAACAGGTTCATCCCCTTGATGCCGATTTCACTCAGGGCATCCTTAACATCGTTGACCTTGTCTTCACGAATGATGGCTTCAATCTTCTTCAGCATGATACAATCTCCAGGGTATGCAATGCGGCAGATTTACGAGTAGGATCGCTCTCCGTGGGAGCTGATATCGAGACCGACCTCCTCCTCCATGACGGTCACCCGCAGCCCGATGCTCGCGCGGAGCAGTCTGGCCAGCACATAGGTCATCCCGAAGCTGAAGGCCATCGTGACCGCAATGGCCAGAAGCTGAACGCCGAGCTGTCCGGGATTGCCGAAAAACAGGCCGTTGGCGCCGTCGGCATTGACGGCCGTCGTGGCAAAGAGGCCGGCGGCGATCATGCCCCAGGTACTCGCCATGCCGTGACAGGCCCACACATCCAGCGACTCATCCAGTTTTTTCCGGTCACGGAAACGCATCGTGTAATAGGACAGAGGGGCGGCAACTGCCCCGATCAACATGGCCGAAAGCGGCGTCACATAGCCGCAGGCGGGAGTCACCGCTGCCAGACCGACCACCATTCCCGTGGCGATCCCGAGCGGGCTGGGCCGGCCATCCAGCCAGGAGAGCATCATCCAGACGAGGCCTGCCGTCGCAGCCGAGGTATTGGTGGTCAAAAGCGCGTTTACCGCCACACCGTTCGCGGCCAGGGCACTGCCGGCGTTGAAGCCGAACCAGCCGACCCACAGCAATCCGGCCCCCAGGACCGTGAGCGGGATGTTGTTTGGCTCCATCGGAGACTTGCCGAACCCCTTGCGCGGCCCGATCACCATGGCAAAGGCCAGGGCCGAAAAACCGGCCGCAATGTGCACGACCGTTCCTCCGGCGAAATCCAGAACGCCCAACGCCTTCAGCCATCCTCCCTGCCCCCAGACCCAGTGGCACAGAGGATCATAGACCAGCGTGGCCCAGAGCAGGCTGAACAGCAGAAAGCTTTTGAATTTAACCCGCTCGACGAAGGCGCCGGTGATCAGTGCCGGTGTGATGACCGCAAACATCATCTGAAAGGCGGCAAAAAGCCCGTGAGGGATGGTCTTGGCATAGTCCGGATTGGGCAGCGCGCCGACACCGTTGAAGCCGAGATAATTCAACCCGCCGATGATTCCCTGGATGTCCTCGCCGAAGGCGAGGGAATAGCCGTAGAGCAGCCACTGCACCCCGATCAGGGCCATAAAGGTATAACTCAGGGTCAGCGTGGAAAGGACGTTTTTCCGGCGGACCATCCCCCCGTAAAAGAGCGCGAGGGCCGGCGTCATCAACAGAACCAGAGAACAACAGACCAGCACCCAGGCGGTGTCGCCCGCATTGATTGAATTCAGCATTCTTTCCCCCATCCTTCTTGATGAAATCAGACCGGTACGGGGGATGACCAGCAATTATCCTGCCAAGTATAACGAACCGCTGCTTTCCTGGCAAAGAGTCGTCATGGCCGCACACCTCCTGGTCCGGATCGGATCGGGGGCGGGAATTTAGATAACACTCAACTCTATAAAAATATACTGTATTTAACTTTTCATTGCCATGACGGAATGTGGAGTATGGCGACCTCTTGCGCAGGGCTCCACAAAGGCATACCCCTGATCATTCACGATGAAGTCTTTCAAAAGGGATACAGAATTGTTCCCGGGGGCCGGCAGGATGACACAATTGTTCGATCCGGAGAAGCCGCCGGTCGTTCCGGGGGTTCCCTTGGCGGCGCACCTCAGGCCGTCTCATCCGGGGCGCCGTCCGCAACCCGGGTGCGGCCCCGGACATAGGCGTGATCTTCCCGGAGGTCCGGACCCTGCGCGGCTTCAGTCGCAAGTTGGTCGCAACGCTCGTTCTCCCGGTTTCCGGCATGGCCGTGCACCCAGACGAACCGGACGCGGTGCTCATCGCAGAGATCGAGCAGTTGTGACCACAGATCGGCATTTTGGGCCGCCTCGCTTTTCGTTCGCATCCAGCCGTTGGCGCGCCATTTGCGGGCCCAGCCCTTGCTGATCCCGTTGACCACGTACCGCGAATCGCTGTGCAGGATGACATCGGCCGGGGCAGGAAAGGTCTCGAGCGCCGCGATGCACGCCATGAGCTCCATGCGGTTGTTGGTCGTCAGACGGAAGCCGCCCGCGATTTCGTTCCGGGTCTTCCCGGCCAAGATGACCGCGCCATACCCCCCGGGTCCCGGATTCCCCGCGCAGCCCCCGTCGGTATAAACGACGATCTGCCCCGGAGATGCGCCGGGTACATCGGGAGCGGGATCGGCCTGCACCCGGCGCGAACTATTCCGGATCGTTGCCGACGGGCTCTCCAGCCAGCGTTTCGCCTCGTCCAGCGCGGCAAAACCCTTGTAGATGGCTCCGGCGAACCCGCGGACCTGCTCCTCGGCACCCCCCGGACCGTACCAGGCGCTAAAGATGCCGGGCTTGCGGCCTCGCGCGACGGCGTAGTATTTCTTCTGACTTCCCATGCCAAATTCCCCCAAGCGTTTGCCGCTGTGTCGCACCACAGACCGATCCGGACCGGTCTGCGGATTTCTGATATGCAATTGAACGGATTTACGGACCCGGACTTTTCGACGGAGGGAGATAGGGCGTCTTGAGATACTGCTTGGCGTCCACCTGGGCGACCCCCTCCCCACCCTCGACCTCCAGCGTCCTGCGGTAGTACTCCTCCGCCTGCTTCCGTTCCCTGCGGACATCCTGAATCATCCCCAGGCGCAGCAGGGAAGAGGCCCGGATGCGGGCATTGTAAGGCGCCGTATCCTTCAGCACCTTCTGAAAATATTCCCCCGCCCTGGCGTATTCCCCCTGATTGAACAGGATCCTCCCCAGCAGATGATCGTGACGCGGCTGGAGCTGAGGGGCAAGGCTCCCGGCCTGAATCCCCTTCTCCAGATCCCGGGCGATGGCATTGGCCTCATCGAAACGCCCGAGTTCGGAAAAGATGTTGGCCAGCGAAAACGAAAAGTTAAAATTTCGGGGAAACCTCTCTTTCAACACCAGGGTTATGGCCAGGGCCTGGGCCGGCAGCTTTTCGAAATTGATGTAAACCGACGAGAGTTCCGCCTGGGCAAGCTCTCGGAAAAGATCCCCCTTCTGCATCGCGAGTTCCAATTCCTGAAGGCCCTTGTGATGGTCTCCGGCGGTAATCAGTATGGAAGAGAGGAAACGGGTCACGCCCGGGAGATGATCGAGATGGTAATGGAGCAGCCCCATCGGAAAATAGATGTCGTTATTGGCCGGGTCCACCGCCTTTGCCTTTTCCAGGTATCTCCAGGCATTCGAGCTCTCCTGGGCGACCGTCAAATAACTCCGCTGCGCAATCGCCAGCCGGACCTTGACGATTTTCGCCAGGGTCAGCGCAAAGTAGGCCTGAGCGTCCCGGGGATTCTTCGCGATCCGCTTCTCCCCCCGGGCCACCGCATCGCCGATATAACGGAGCATCTCCTCCTGGTTCTTCTGTCGTTCTTTCGGATCGAAACTCATTTCATAGGAGAACAACCAGGCCAGGGCCAGGAAGGCGTACCCCGTCGGACTCTCCGGATCCAGTTCCGCCGCCTTCTGGAAAGAGGAGATCGCGCCTGCATGCTCCAGGTTAAAAGAGCTTTCAATCCCCTGACGGAGATAGGCATGGAGCCGATCGGGCTGGGTTTCCGCGGCCGCCGCTTTCCCGGCGGAGAGCAGAAAGGAGAGACAGAGAATTGCAGCCAGCCACTTCTTCATAAGCCGAACCTCTAACGGCAAAAATGGAAAACTTTCAGCACCCTGACTTCGGAATCCTTTCTGAAAAACAATCTGTCTTTATTTTTACCGGCTTTTTGAACGAATATCAAGGACCGGTTGTTCGGGGACGCCGCCGCCCATAAAATGATTGACTTCAAGGGGTCATGGTGATAGGGGAAACTTCCCTTGGACCGGGAGGAGAGATTGACCCATGCTGGATATAAGATACCTCAGACAGAACATTGATTTCGTGTCCGGAAAGATGCGCGAGCGGGGCCAGGCGATGAACCTGGAACGTTTCATCGCCCTTGATGCGGAGCGACGGGATATCATCCAGGAGGTCGAGGGGCTCCGGAGCGAGCGGAATACGGTCTCCAAGCAGGTCGGCGAGAAGAAGAAAAACAAAGAGGACGCCACCGACATCATCGCGCGGATGGGAGAAGTTTCCGCCCGGATCAAGGAGCTCGACGAGAAGCTGAAACAGACGGACGAGGAGCTCCAGGCGATCATGATGACGCTCCCCAACGTCCCGCATGAAACGGTGGTCTGCGGGAAGGGCGCCGAGGACAACCCGGTTGTCCGGGTCTGGGGAGAAAAGCCGTCATTCACTTTTACGCCACGGCCGCACTGGGAGATCGGCGAGAGCCTGAACATCCTCGATTTCGCCCGCGGGGCGAAGATCACCGGGGCGCGCTTCACCCTCTACCGAGGGCTCGGAGCCAGGATGGAAAGGGCGATCATCAACCTCATGCTCGACCTCCACACCGGCTCTCACGGCTACACCGAGATGCTCACACCCTTCATGGTCAACCGGGAGAGCATGACGGGCACGGGCCAGCTTCCGAAATTCGAGGAGGACCTCTTTAGGGTCGACAAAGTGGATTACTTCCTCATCCCGACGGCGGAGGTCCCCGTGACGAACATCCACCGGGACGAGATCCTGAGCGAGAAGGAGCTCCCGATTTACTACGTGGCTTACTCCCCCTGCTTCCGCGCGGAGGCCGGCTCCTACGGAAAGGATACACGGGGGCTGATCCGCCAGCACCAGTTCAACAAGGTGGAACTGGTGAAGTTCTCAAAACCGGAAAGTTCCTACGAGGAACTGGAAAAGCTGACGCTAAACGCCGAAGAGGTCCTGAAAATACTGAAAATCCCCTTCCGGACGGTCTGCCTCTGCACGGCGGATCTGGGCTTTTCCTCCGCGAAGACCTACGACCTCGAGGCGTGGCTCCCTGGTCAGGATGCCTACCGCGAGATCTCCTCGTGCAGCAATTTCGAGGAGTTTCAGGCGCGCCGGGCGTCAATCCGCTTTCGGCGCGAAGAGAGCGGAAAGGTGGAATTCGTCCACACCATGAACGGCTCCGGTCTTGCCGTGGGGAGGACCCTCGTCGCGATCCTGGAGAACTACCAGCAGGCGGACGGGAGCGTCGTTATCCCCGAGGCTCTCCGGCCTTACATGGGAGGGGTTGACAGAATTTCTGCCGCGGGGTAGCATGAAAACGTGCGGAGGGATGGCCGAGTGGTCTATGGCGGCGGTCTTGAAAACCGTTGACCGAAAGGTTCGCGGGTTCGAATCCTGCTCCCTCCGCCAGAGATAACGACCCGCCGGCCCGGGTCGGAGATGATTGTAAAAAGGATCGCGGAGAGATGGCTGAGTGGCCGAAAGCGATCGCCTGCTAAGCGATTGTACGCCCTTTAAAGGTGTACCGCGGGTTCGAATCCCGCTCTCTCCGCCATTATTTCAACTACTTAGTCCGCTTTTGGCCTGTCCATTGCTTTACCACCCCGATAAGATCTTACCGGGGTGGTAAGCGACCTCACTTTTCAATCTAAATGTCATCAAAGATGACCGACAGCTTCTTCTTGAGTTCGGCCAGGAGGAAATCATCAATGCGCTCATGTTTGAAACGTAATCATGGGTGTTCTTTTTCGGTAATCATGATATTGATGCGCCATTCTGAGAGGGATTTTTGGAAACATGCTGAACAAAGACAAACCACTTCACACATTCCCGCCACACCTGATCTGGCTGCTTGTGGCCCTCACGCTGGGCTGGGGTCTCAACTGGCCGATCATGAAGGTCGTGCTGTTTGAGATGGCCCCGATGCATTTCCGGTCTCTTTGCCTGCTCTTCGGGGCGGCCGGGCTTTTCACCATCGCCCGCCTGGGCGGTATGCCGATACGGGTTCCGCAGGGACAGTGGCCGCGGTTGATCGCCATTGCGTCGGTCAACGTGATGGCCTGGAACATCCTCGCCATCTTCGGCATCCAACTGATAGCTTCGGGACGGGCAGCCATCCTGGGCTATACGATGCCGATGTGGGGTGTGATCATTGCGACCTGGCTCTTGAAGGAGCCTTTCACCAGACGGCGAGCGCTCGGCACGGCGCTGGGTGGCGCCGGATTGCTGCTCCTGCTCGGGGAGGAGGTTCAGGCCGTGGGGCACTCGCCGCTCGGCGCGACGTTGATGGTCTGCGCGGCGTTCAGTTGGGCCCTGGGAACGATCATGATGAAGCGCTGGCCCGTCTCCCTGCCCACGTCGTCCTTCGTTGCATGGCAGATGCTGATCAGCGTTGCCCCCATCATCGTCGTTGCGCTCTTTTTCGAGACGGGGACGTTTAATCCGTTCGCACTCTCCCTGTGGCCGATGCTCGGGGTATTATACAACGTGTTCGTGGCGTTCAATTTCTGTTACTGGGCGTGGACCAAGATCGCGCTTGTTGCGCCGGTCGGCGTCTCCAGCCTCGCAATCATGATGACCCCGGTGGTCGGCGTCTTCAGCGGGATGCTGTTGCTGGGGGAGACCCCCCATTGGCAGGATTATGCGGCGCTTGCATTGGTGGTCGCCTCGTTGGCCACGGTTCTGATGCCGGCCAAGCCGACGAAGGCATTTGTTGAATAAGTTTCCTGTAAAATCATTAAATACAACCTTGTCTGACTCCATGGCGCATCTCAATCGGTAATGTCGATCTTGCCGGCAATCAGGCACAGTCATGCCCGCCCCCTTAATGTCCGGTGAAGTCCGGTATAAATCTCCCTTCCGGATGCCGGCTTATGCCGCCCCGGCATGACGACCTTGACATCCGTCATTGCCGGTTTAAATTAGGCGCGCATTGAATCAAGCCCAAAAGCTAAAATCTAAGGAGGATTGTTTATGAAACGAAGAGTGTTGTTCACCATAATGTTCATCAGCCTGCTCCTGGCCGGATCCGTCGTCGGGTTCGGCTGCGGGATATCCCAGGCTGCAAAGCCCGGCGAGGTTTCCGTCTCCGCAGGGACGCCGATGATTCCCGCCAGTTTCAGTAACCTGGCGGAGAGGGTGCGCCCCGGCGTGGTCAACATCCAGACTGTCAAAAAGGTCGAGTCCACCGGGCGGCGCATTCTTCCGGGCAACCCCTTCGGATACGGCGGCAGGAACCCCTTCGAGGATTTCTTCGAACAATTCGAGAGGAATCAGCCCGAGAGAAAGCGGCAGGGGGTCGGCTCCGGCTTCGTCATGAGCCGGGACGGGTATATCCTGACCAATAACCATGTCGTCGAGGGCGCCGACGAGATCAAGGTGAAGCTGTCCGACGGCAAGGAGCTTACGGGCAAGGTTGTCGGCCGGGACCCCAAAACCGACATTGCCGTGGTCAAGATCGACGGGCCTGCGGATCTGCACCCCCTCACGCTGGGTGATTCGGACAAGCTTAAGGTGGGGGACTGGGTGATCGCGGTCGGCAGCCCCTTCGGCCTGGAGCAGACGGTTACCGCCGGGATCGTCAGCGCGAAGGGGCGGGTGATCGGCTCGGGACCCTATGATGATTTCATCCAGACCGACGCCTCCATCAACCCCGGCAACAGCGGCGGCCCCCTGGTCAACATGCTGGGGGAAGTCGTGGGGATCAACACGGCGATCATCGCCTCCGGACAGGGGATCGGCTTTGCCATCCCGATTTCCATGGCCAAGGAGATCGCCCCTCAGCTCCAGGAGAAGGGCCATGTGACGCGGGGCCTTCTGGGCGTCAGCATCCAGGATGTCACACCGGAGCTGGCAAAAACGTTCGGACTCAAGGAGAGCAAGGGGGCGCTCGTCGCCCAGGTGGTCCCGGACGGTCCGGCCGAGAAGGCGGGGATCGAACAGGGGGATGTGATCATAGCCTTTGACGGCAAGCCTGTGGGCGACTCCAAAGAGCTGCCCCGGATCGTTGCCTCGACCCCCGTGGGCAAGAGCGTCACGGTGAAGGTGCTTCGGGAAGGCAAAGAGATCGATTACCAGGTGAGTGTGGCAGAGATGGAAGCGGAGGCCGCGGAGAAGGGAAAGACCCCGACGCAGGCGTCGCTGGGCATTTCGGTGCAGACGATCACGCCCCAGATGGCTCAGGAGCTGGGCCTCAAGGGGACCGACGGTGTGGTGGTAACGCAGGTCGCACCGGGCAGCGCGGCGGCCGAAGCATTGATCCGGGCCGGGGACGTGATCCGGGAGGTCAACCGCAAACCGGTCAAAAATGCGGACGATTTCGCCCGGAAGATCGGGCAGGCGAGCGGAAAAGACGGCATCCTGCTGCTGATTCAGAGGGGCAAAAACCGCCTCTATGTGGCGGTGACGCCGAAGTAGTCTCTCATGCACCCGGCCGGAGGGAAATGCTCATCCGGCCGGGCGCTTGTCTGCCGTAAACGCCCGATCCATGTTTTACGCGGGATCATACCGGCCGATCGGTACGTTTGTCCATGCGGACCGAACTGCCCTTGGTCTTCTTGGCATGATTCTTCATCTCGGAGGCAGCCCCGGTCAGCTCGCCGAAATGGGAGAAGTTTCTGACGCCTGTGCCCGTAACACCGATCGAGAGGCCGATGAACGGAAAGAACCTTGCCATCCCCCGGCGATCCACCGACTCGATGCCGCCCTTTTCCCGGTCCTCCGGGTCATAGACGGTGGGAATAATCTGGTCGAAGGCGCGTATGATGTCAAAACAGGCCTCCTCAATAAGCCCCGCATCCATGATGAAGACAAAATCGTCCCCCCCGATGTGACCGATGAAACTCCCCTGCGGCTGCCTGTTCTTGACGATGTTCAGGATAAGACGCCCGGCGATCTTGATGACCTCGTCGCCGCGGCTGAAGCCGTACTTGTCGTTGAACGGTTTGAAATCCGCCAGATCGGCATAGGCAAAGGAAAAGCTCTCGCCGCGCTCCATGCGCTCCCGGGTCTGCCGGTTGATGGAGATATTTCCGGGAAGCCTTGTTAGGGGGTTGATTTCAACGATTCGCTCGGAACGGATGACGGCCAGCGAGGCCCGCGAGAGGAGATCCCGTTCGATATCGCCTTTCCGGAGATAATCCTCGACAAACAGCCCCTCCCATCGCATGGTCGTCGGCTGGTCGCCGAGAACGGCCAAAACCGGGATCTGGTTGAACATCGGATCTTCCTTCAGGTTATTGAGAATCTCCACCGTCGGGGTGTCCTCCGGAACGATCTCCACGATGACCATGTTGGGGATATCGTTATAGATGGAATCCACGGCCGAAATGATCTCTCTGAAGACAAGCGTCCGGAAATGCGGGGAAAGAAGCCGATCGGCAAGGCTTGTCAAAACAATGTCCCGGGAGACGACGATAATTGTTTTCATGGCTACAGGGTCAGCCCCCCGGTTTCATCCAGGGAATTCTCCAGTTTGTCCAGCAATTCGAGGATATCCGCTTCCGTCAGCGCAAGGAGTTCAAAGGCTGCCGGATGGACGGCGGGCACCAGGGAATCGCCGGCGAAACCGAATCCGCGGGCGCGCATCAGCATATCCGAAAAATGGACGATGGCCGTTTCCAGAGGTGCTGTTTTCGCCATGTTCGGACGGTGGTGGTATCCGATCCCCTCGACAAGATTCGCCGGGAATCGCCATTTCTCCGCCAACCACATGCCGACGGCAGCGTGCGTCTCCTGAAAGACGCCCCGCTCCGCCTCAAAGATGGGAATCCGCCGGGATGCCGCCTCGCGCATGGCCCCCTCGTAGAGCGGCTGAAACTCCAGCATCAGGATCACCTTGCCGATATCGTGCAGGAGGGCCGCGATAGCCACCTCTTCCGGATCCTTGACCCCCTTTTTCGCGGCAATGGCCCGTGCGATCATGGCGCAACCCAGAGAATGGTCCCACAACCCCGACATGTGCGTCTGCATGATCTCGAAGACCGAAATCCCCAGCAGAAGGCCCCTGACAACGTTGAGTCCCAGAAGCATGATGGCGTGCGAAACGGACGAAATCCGTCCCGGAAAACCGTAGACGGCGGAATTGACCATCCGGAGGATCTTGGTGGCCAGGGCCGGATCGCTGGAGACAAAATGGCTGATTTCATCCAGCGTTACGCGCTGCTTCCCGATAACCTGCGAGATCTTCTTGAGCGATTCCGGTACGGTCGGCAGGGCTGTGATGTTTTCAATCCTTGCCCGCTGTTTTGTAATGTCTATGCTCTCCACGCGCTTCCTTCACCTGCTGCAAAGAGGAAGACGTTTTTCAGGAAACGGCTGGGCATCCGCCCGCAGTTCCCTCCCTCTCGCTGTTATCTGTATAGTTTCTCAATATGATTCCGGACAACCTTTTTGATCAGTCCCATGTGGGGTTTGTCCCGGACCGTTTCAAATCGCTCTTCCAAGCGGGCGAGCGCCTCATCCAGTGTGATGGACTGTTCGGAAGGGCCGTCCACAAAGATCCCCTCCACATCCATGTCACGGATGCGTTCGATCCACCTCTCGGTCAGTTCGGTCCCCTCTCCCAGCAGGACCATTCCGTTCTTGCCGGTGAGCGGTTTGGCCAGCACCATCCCGGACATCAGCTTATCAATTGAGATTCTTGGCATATCGTCCCCGCACATCCGCTCTCTGGTGGCACTGCATTACATGACCACAGGTGAGATATACGGTTTTTCACGAAGAAAAACAAGATTTCTTTAGGGCAGCAGCGAAAGGGCGTTATCTCGACCGGAGATCATCCGTTTTCGCGACGAATCCTGTTGACATATTCTGCAAAGTGGATAGAATGGCCGCCCGTTGTCCGGAAGGAGGGACAGGGGTCCCGTTTTTCGGAAGGTCCGGGGCAGCCGTTTCTGCTGCGAGGATCGACGGCGAAAAGTAAGAACAAGAAATGCGCCCATAGCTCAGCTGGATAGAGCATCAGACTACGAATCTGAGGGCCGCAAGTTCGAATCTTGCTGGGCGCACCATCTGGAGGGGGTTAGAGAGTTTTTCTCTGACCCCCTCTTTTTTTGTTGTGAAAGATTTGTGAAAGATTATTGAATCGAGAGAACGGAAAACACTAATCTTTAAGCGGCTTAAAAAGGTATTCGAGTCCGTTGATTTTTATTTCATAAACCGTACTCAGCAGTTCACCCAGTTCGCCTTTGGGAAAGCCTTTCCGTGAAAACCAGACGACATATGGCTCCGGAAGATCCACAAGGCGCCATCCTGCATATTTTCCAAAGGGCATTGTTGCCTTAGACAATTTCAGGAAGGCATTTTTATCAGGTTGAACATGTGGACAAGTATTTTGATCGTCAGGGTTCATGAAATATATCTATGCATGAAACAAAAGATATCGTCAACTGTACTATGGTCCCTTAAAATAACCGATAATCCGTTCTATCAAAGAACCTTCCGTCCCTCTTTGCACATCGGTTATTTCCAGGTGTTTCTTTTCGTCGGAGAGCTCTTCCCAAAAAGTAAGCCCATTCCCTTTACATCCAAGAATCTTTATAATCGCCGGATAGAGATTATCGACAATATATGACCGGCTGACTCGTGTATTCGCATTCAGGTAAATATCTACTTCTTTAAGGTAGTGCTGTGAGTCATGTTGTTTCACATAAGGTATGGGGATAATCATGCTGCTACCCCATAAATGCGTCTCAAATCCACTCCACGATATCCCCTTCATGAGCGTATCGACCTTTTCCTCCATCGCACCATCGATAATATCGATGATAAACAGAATCGAGAGATAATTTGACTTTGCTTCTCCTGCTTTTGGTTCCGAAATCTTACAGAGTCCTGGAACTGACTCATTTTGATCAACGACCAGTTGAAAATCGAAAAAGGCGAGCACCTTTTCTTTATCGAACAATCCAATCAGTTGCTGTTTTAAGTCGGTTACTTTTTCACATTTCATATAAGCTTCCTTCTTTTGTTATATTGAACAACGCTCGCACCCCAACCGTACCCGAATTTTGCCATTCTCATATAAGATCTGCTCTATAACGTTCAAACATATCAGTGGAATTTTTGGTCACCTAAGTTGATTTCCTTAACAGACCCAAATTTTTTCTCGTAGTTATCAAGGTTTTCCTTTAGGGCGCCGATTATTCTTTTAATGTGGGAAGGACTCACAATTATCCGAGAGACCAAATGAGCGCCTGTTGGTGAGTTTAAAAGCCAGTCAAGAATGAACTCATCCGCACTATGTGATGTCATCATGCTATTACTGTATCTACCTCTCGACATTTCATCTCCAGTAACAATCTGGATTTGGTGTACCGTCTCGGGTTTTAATTTATCATCCATGTTGACCTCCAAAGATTATAAAATGTAGGCTCCTGCTTTCGCCGGTTTTCATGATTCCAGAATTCATGGCCAGAACCAGCCGTTTTAAGTAAATACCATGAATTCTCGACAAAATAAAAGAAACATTCTCAACCTGTTTTTACCCTCATGAATGATTTGTTTCTTTCTTGAAAATATAGTATCGTTATGAACAATATTACGAATATGCCGATTCAATATAATATATTACGTATTTATTGCAGACAACAACCAGGTTTTTATCCGGTTGCCGGAATCATAAAGGAGAGAGAATATGCCTGACTACTGGATCAAGATTAACGAGACGGAGAATGAGGAGCTGAAGAATCATCATTATCTGATTACAGCAAAAGACGAGCGCGAGGCGAAAAAACTCGCGATGAAGTTCATGGAGCGCTTCATTGACGATGATGAAGATCCGGAAAAAATCGAAAACGGATATGCCTTCTACAACAAGGCCGTTTTGGTCCGGCTCGCCAACGTAAAAGAAACGACAAAGGAGCAGTTCAAGGAATTCCTGCTGAAGACCCACACCATCAACATGGATTGAGCCAAGTGTGAAATCTTCAGATTGCAACACATTCCCGGGATCGTTTTGCGGAAATCAAGGGTACACCTGTTCCCAAGACCGAAAAAAATGCTTTTCAGGAGAGGATGCATGAAACAGATGAGGTGGTTTTCCGGTATATTCTTTTTATTGCTTATTACCTTTGCGACAGGAGGGAGCATGGCTGGTGAAAATATGCAAATTGCAGACGGGCTTTACGCGAAAATCATCACTTCCAAAGGCGACATTCTGATTCAACTGGAATTTGAAAAGACACCCTTGACGGTCGCCAATTTTGTCGGTCTGGCCGAAGGCGCCAAGGAATCCAACCGCGGCAAAGGTGTTCGATTTTATGATGGACTGACCTTCCATCGCGTCATCCCGAATTTTATGATTCAGGGCGGCGATCCTGCAGGAAACGGCGCCGGCGGTCCCGGTTATAAATTCCCCGATGAGATTGATTCCACGCTCAAACACGATGTCCCGGGTGTATTGTCCATGGCCAATGCCGGTCCCGGCACCAACGGGAGCCAGTTTTTTATTACCCATGTCAAAACCCCATGGCTGGACGGCAAACATACGGTCTTCGGTCATGTTGTCGCGGGACAGGATGTCGTAAATGCCATCCGGCAAGGTGATACCATCAAAACCATTCAGATCGTCAGAAACGGCGACAAGGCCGCTGCATTCAAGGCCGATCAGGATTCTTTTGATCTGTTGCTCGCCAAGCTCAGAAAAAAATAGGGAGCCTTGCAGTCGAACGGACGGACTTCCGATTTGAACTTCAATCCCTCCATCGCAGGGGATTGAAGTTCGTCTTCCGGTCATAGAAGTCTTCCCGCTCAGCGCGCTTCAGGAAATTCACGGTGAGATAGGTGAGAGGGGTAACCAGCGTTTCATAGGCGGATTTCATCAGCCACTGGCTCCCCGCCATCGCTGCCAGCGCATCGGGAGGAACCGTCCCGTAAAAGGCCAAAAAAATAAAGACCCCGGAATCCGCAAACTGGCCGACGACCGTGGAGCCGATCGTGCGCATCCACAGATGCCTCCCCCGGGTCGTGATCTTCATCTTGGCCAGCACGAAAGAATTGAGGAACTCTCCCACCAGATAGGCCAGAAAGGAGGCGGCCAGAATCCTGGGCGTCGACCCGAAGATTGCCTGGTAAGCCTGCTGCGAGGCGGCGGCAGTCTCAAAGGCGCCCGTCCTCCAGAAAGGCGCCGGCGGCAGCTCGATGGAAAGATAGAAAATGAATACCGCAAGCAGGTTGCACCCGAAGCCGATCCAGATGACCCGCCGGGCCTTCGCGTAGCCGTACACCTCGGTCAGGATATCCCCGAAAATATAGGAGATCGGAAAGATCAGAATCGCGGCCGGCAGGTAAAACGGTCCCACAGAGATCAGCTTCACGGCAATGATGTTGGAGACCACCAAACTGGTCACGAAAACGGCGGTAATGGCGGGCAACCAGCGCTGTTCAGCCATTATTCTTCCCGTGTTCCGCTTCGACGGAAATGGATATCCCCCCGCGCACCGCAAAATCCGCGGTAACCTTGCACCAGCGGGGAGCCAGGGCCTTGACCAGATCGTCCAGGATCGCGTTGGCCACATGTTCGTGGAAGACCCCCTGGTTCCGGAAAGACCAGAGGTAAAGTTTGACCGATTTGGACTCCAGGATCTTCCGGTCGGGAATGTACTGCAAGGTCAGACGGGCAAAATCGGGCTGCCCCGTCGCCGGGCAGACGCAGGTGAATTCTTCCGTGCGAAGGGTGACAACATAATCCCGCGCCGGATGGTGGTTCGGAAACGTCTCCAACTTCTTTGCCGGCTTCTCCCCCCGGCCAAGCAGGGTCAACCCCTCCAGGTCGGATTTTTCAGTCATCTTGGGCATAGGGTCCTTTCCTTTGCGCTCTTATCTTCATCCTTGAAGGAGATGAAAGTGCGCCACGCCTCCCGGATTTTTCTTTTTTCGATCCATGAATCTTTGCGGAGAGGCTTTTTTTATCTATCTGAAACGGCCCGATCTTGTCCACATTTTTCTCTCCGCGATCACGTAATTTTCCTATTGATAATCCATTTCTGCTGTGGTAAGGGGGTACGCATCCGCTGGGGGATCGTTCAATGGTAGGACAACGGACTCTGACTCCGTGAATCGTGGTTCGAATCCACGTCTCCCAGCCAAAAAATAAAGGGCTTCCCGAAGGAAGCCCTTTTCGTTGGTCTCTACAAGTTTCTACGGTGTCTTTCTCACTTCTTCTTTTTTATCCGGTCCTTTGGGCTCTTACTTCAACCTGAGCGCGGCCTTCATGACCGTGAAGATCTCCGTGTTGTGCATCAGCCCGTGGATCTTCTGGGAACCCGGACCCGACCCAAACAGGTACAAAGGTGAAGCGGTGTGGGTCTGGCTGCCCCATCCCACCCGCAGGTAGGGCCGCAGCACGAAGGCCAGCGAGTGCAGATAGTCATAGTTGAAGTTGGCGGGATCCAGCTTCTTGATGGTGTCGTCGGCCACCGTCTGGGCCTCATTGTCAGTCAGATCGATGTCCATGGATTGTTTGACGATCTCTTTGATCTTTTCCGGGGTCGGTTTCTTGCCCCACTTCCCGGCCATCAATTCGAAGGAGACCTTCGACTTTTCAATGGCCTTCAGGTCCATGCCGACATACTCCTTGCTCTCCTTGCTGTGACCGATCAGGGACATCCCTGCGGTCTCGTGATCGGCCGTGACGATCAGCAGGGTAGCGGGGTTCTTTTTGACGAAGTTCATCGCCACGCCCACGGCCTCGTCAAAGGCCAGAACATCACGGATTACGGCAGGCGCGTCGTTGCGGTGCGCGGCATGGTCGATCCGGCCGCCTTCGATCATCACGAAGAAACCGTTCTTGCTTTTGGATAGAATCTGCAGTGCCTTGTCGGCCATCTCGGCCAAGCTCGGCTCAGTGGTCGCGGCCCGGTCGATTTCATAGCTCATATTGCCCATATTGAACAGACCGAGTATCTTTCCGGCCGGGGCCGCCTTCAATTCCTCCGCTGTCCCCGCAACGGTGTAGCCGGCCTTTTGCGCCTCTTCCAGAAGATTGCGGCCATCCTTGCGCTTCCCGCCGGCGCTCTCGGGCAGGAAGAACTGCTTTCGTCCGCCCATGAGCACATCCACGCCGAACTTCAGCTCCTGGTCCGCCACCGATGACTCGTCCGAACGATGAGGCACGTGCGCCGCAAAGGCGGCCGGGGTTGCATCCGTGATTCCGGAGGTGGTGACCAGTCCCGTTGCGAGCTTCTTTTCTTTAACCATCTCCATGATGGTTTTGACAGGGGTCTTGCCGTCCGCAGCCATGCTGAGGGCGCGGGCGGTCATGCGCTGGCCGGTTGCGATCTGGCCGGCAGCCGCGGCCGATTCGGTTACGATAGCGTCCGCAGTATCGTTCACGAGATAGGCGGTCCGCCCCTTGTTCATCAGCTCGGACATGCGCAGATCCTTGTTGAGGACCCGGTTGCTGTAGATCCAGGCTGCGCCGAACTGGCTCGGCCCCATCCCGTCACCGATGAGAATAATAACATTTTTGGCCTGCAACTGGGTCTGCGCGGCCAGCCCGCTCAACGGCAGAAACAGCATGGCAACTGCGAACAACAGGATGGACAGACGGAACAATCTATTCTTCATCTCTTGCTCCTTTTTTTCGTGACGGCACTTAAAAGCCGGTTTGGATGTGGATCTTATAATGCAGAAATCGTTTGATGTAAAATCCGGTTCCACATTGGACAAGGCGTTGCTTTTGGAGTGTGCCTATTGTAGGGACATGACCTTTATGTGTCAAGAAAAAATAGAAGAAATGGTCGCATGATGATTACCATTTGCAGTCCATGTCATTTTATTAATTTATTACTTATGGGTGCAGCCCATGATCATCGTAGACGACACTGGCGGATCATCTCGTCGAGACTCTCCACCACCGTGACGCCGGCCCCCTTGAGGCTTCTGATTTTCGAGTCCGCTGTTCCGAATCCGGCGGAGATCATGGCGCCGGCGTGCCCCATCCGCTTTTCCGGCGGCGCTGTGGCGCCGGCAATGAAGGCGATAACCTTCTTGGGATAAGGGTGCTCCCGGAGGTAGCGGGCGGCCAGTTCTTCGCCGGCGCCTCCGATCTCCCCGATCAGGATCACCTTCTCGGTCTCGGGATCGGCGCGGAAAAGTTCGAGCACATCCACAAAATCCGTGCCCTTCACCATATCGCCGCCGATGCAGACACAGGTGGACTGACCGATGCCCTGGCAGGTCAGATTGGAGGCGATCTCGTGGGTGAGCGTGCCGCTCCGGGAAATGATGCCCACGGAACCTTCCCCGTAGATGAAGCCGGGCATGATCCCCACCATGCTTTTGCTGGGGCTGATCACGCCAATGGTATTGGGGCCGATGATGCGGACGCCCTTTTTCCGGGCCATGCCGCGAATTTTCAGGGCATCATGAAGGGGGACGAATTCGGTGATGACGACCACCAGCGGCACCCGGTTCTCGATGGCATCGAGGGCGGCCGTGAGCACATGGGCGGGCGGCACGATGATCAGCGACGCATCGACGGGCGTTTCCTGCATCACCCGGGCTACCGTGTCATAAACAGGCACGCCGTGCACTTGGGCGCCTTCCCGGCCCGGGGTTACGCCGCCGACGACCCGGACGTGATATTCTAACAATTTCAGCGTATGATACTGCCCCTGCTTTCCCGTTGCTCCCTGGATGATGACACGGGTATCCCCGTTAACCAGTATGGCCACTTCCCCTGACTCCTTTTTCTTTTAATGCTGCCATGAGCAGCAGGACCGCCTCTTCGGTGGTGCCGAACTTGACGATAGGGATCTGCCTGGCCTCCAGGATCGCCCAGCCCTCGTCCTGGGAGTGACCCCGCATCTTGACGACGATGGCCTGGGGGGGATGCAGTGCATCCATCACCTGGGCGATCCCCTTCGCCATGCTCTCACAGTTGTTGATGCCGCCGAAGAGGTTGATGAGAATCCCCTCCACGCCGGGCGTCTTCAGGACAATCCGGAGCGCGGCTGCGGTCCTTTCTTGGGTGGCATTGCCGCCCAGATCCAGAAAATTGGCCGGCACACCGCCATGAAGAGAGATCATGTCCATGGAGGCCATCCCGAGACCGGCGCCTCCGGAGACAAGTCCGATATTGCCCCCTTCCATACGCACATAGGCGATGTCTCCGGCCTTGGCCTCCGCTTCGAGGGGATCGAGCAGGTGTTGCGTACGGACGAAGGCGGCGGTCTCTTTCACACGCCCCAGAGCGGAATCGTCGATCTCTATCTTGGCGTCGGCGGCCAGCACATGGCCCTGCGCATCGATGATGAGTGGATTGATCTCGATCGTGATGGCCTCGTACCGGAAATAGGCGCCGATGAGATTATGAACTATGCCGGCAACCTTGAGCATCTCCTCACCCTGCAATCCCGCCATGAGGACCAGATCGATGACCTGGGGCAGACCGGGCAGGTTGAGAGGATCCAGCGGCAAGCGACAGAGTTTCTCGGGCGTACTGTGGGCCACGGCCTCAATATCCATCCCTCCGGACGGAGAGACCAACAACTGCGGCAGGAGCGTCAGGGGGTTCAGCGTGATCCCGGCGTAAAGTTCCCGGGCAACGGTGAGGCGCTCTTCAATGAGGAGTTTTTCCACCCGTTCGCCACCGATCGAAAGCGTCAACAGGCCCTCCGCTTCCCGGACCAGCGCCTCCCCATCCGCGGCAAAACGGATGCCGCCGGCCTTGCCGCGGCCTCCCCTGAGCACCTGGCTTTTGAGGACGACCGGATAGCCCAGCTCCGCAGCAACCGCGACCGCTTCCGTCGAACCGGCAACCACATCGCCCTTCGGGATCGGAATACCGGCCTGGGTTAAGAGGGCCTTTCCCTCGTATTCATAGAGTTTCATGGATATCCCCGCTTTTAAAGGCCGATTGAGTAAAGCCGCAGGTATAGCTTCTCTACGTCCAGGATTTTTTCAATTGAGGCGCGGGAAAAGAGAGCGTGAAAATGGCATGCGAGCCTATAAGGCTTATTTACGGACAAGCTCTTAATTTACCCGCCGCTCCTTTCCGGCCCAATAGAAATCTTTAATGAGACGTTTGGCGATCTTGCCGTTGGGGTTCTTCGGCAGCTCCGGCGCGAAGTCCACGGACCGCGGCTTTTTGAAGCTGGACAGGAACTGCTCGCAATGGGCAATCAGCTCCTCCGCCGTGACCTGAGCCCCCGGCTTCAGCACCACGACCGCCTTGATTGCCTCCCCCCATTTCTCATCGGGAACCGCCAAAACGCAGGCCTCAAAAACGGCAGGATGGGTGTAAAGAACATTTTCAACCTCCGATGGATAGACATTGAATCCGCCCGAGATGATCATGTCCTTTTTGCGATCGACAATATAGATGTATCCTTCGTCGTCCACTTTGGCCATATCGCTTGAATGGATCCAGCCGTTTTTGATCGTTTCCGCCGTCAATTCGGGATCCTTGTAATAACCCTGCATGATATCCGGACCCCGGGCGATAATCTCCCCCATCTCTCCCGTCTTCACATCCCGGCCCTCCTCATCGACGACCCTGACTTCCGTATCAAAAACCGGTCGACCGCAGGACGATAATCTTTCCGGACAACGTTTCAGGGCATCCAGATGTTCACTGGCCGTCAATATCGAAACAAAGGAGGTCGTTTCGCTCATGCCATAGCCCTGGGAGAGAATGGGTCCGAACAGCGCAATGGCCTGTTCGACGACCGCCGGTGATATGGGGGCCGCACCGTAGAAAATGCCTTTCAGGCTGCTCAGATCGTATTGACGAACGCCGGGATGGGCAAGAATCATATGGATCATCGCCGGTACCAGCATCGTATAATTCACCCTTTCGCGCTGAATGGTTTCCAGGAGCATCTGGACATCGAAACGCCTGATGATGACGTTGCAGGCGCCGGTGAACATCACCGGCATCAGGAGCATGCCGCTGGCGTGCGTGATGGGGCCGACATGGACAAAGATGTCACCTCTTCTCAAGCGGACTTCGGGGAACATCAACGCCTTGCGGATCATGGCCAGTCGATTTCCGTAACTCTGCATGATCCCCTTCAATTTACCCGTCGTTCCCGAGCTGTAGGTCAGAACCGCCAGATCATCCAGTTCGACTTCGACATCCGGCAGGGCGTCGCTGCTTGCCGCCAACAAAGCCTCATAATTGATCTTGCCTTCCAGGGGCGCATCCAGACATATAAACTGCTTCACCGTTTCCAGCGCCCCGCCATGAGAAAGGATCGCCTCCCCATGTTTCTGGTCGGTGATGAATGCCTTGACTTCGGCATTGTTTAAAATTTCGATCGCTTCCGCAGCAGAAAGCCTGGCATTGATCGGTATGCGCACCATGCCGGCCTTGTAGCAGGCCACTTCCGTTTCCACGATTTCCGGACGGTTCCAGGATTGAATGGCGACACGGTCGCCTCTTTTCAACCCGAGGGTGAAAAAGCCCTGCGCCAGGCGGTTCGTTCGCCGATCCAACTCCTCGTAGGTGTATTTTCTGTCTTCAAATATCAGGGCTGTGCTTGAGCGGAAATGGCTGGCGCTTCGGGATATGTATCTTCCTAAATTCATAATTCCTCCTAAGAACTTTTCAAATTTCTGGCCATGAGCCAGTCATAAAGAGCGGGTGACACCTTGCATAACAGGTGGGAAAGTTTGCCCACGGCCGTCAGGACGATCCATCTTTTTCGGTTTATGACCCCGTCGTAAACGGCCTCGGCCACAAGATCGGGTGACGATTCTTTCCCGTATTTCGTTCTGGGGTCTTTTGCCGGTCCCCCATTTCCGGCAAGGGCCCTGCTCTGGAGATTGGTTTTGGTGAAGCCCGGGCAGACGATCATGACGTGGACGCCCCTGTCCTTCAGTTCCGCCCGCAGGGTGTTGAAGAGACCGTGGAGGGCGTGCTTGCTGGCGCAGTATCCCGTCCTGCCCAGCACGGGGGCAAATCCCGCGATGCTGGAGATCGCCACAATCGACCCTTTTCTTTCCATCAGACTTGGCAGGGCCGCCTTGGTGCAGTTGACGTATCCGAAAAAATTCACATCCATGATTTTTCGCAGAACCGCTACGGTGCAGTCGGCAAAATGCGCCCGCAAGGTGGTGCCGGCGCAATTCACGAGGACATCGATGCCGCCGTAGCGTTTGATCACATCCTCCATGGCCTGTTCGCAGGATTCTTCCCGGGTGACGTCGCAGACGATCGAAAATGCCTCCTGTCCCTGCGCCCGAAGCATTTCCGTTTGTACATTCAACGCCGTTTCACTCATGTCCAGCATGGCGATTTTCGCCTTTTCCCGTGCGAACCTCCGACAGATGGCCGCCCCGATGCCGCTGGCGGCACCCGTCACCACAATGATCTTGTCTTTCATACCCTCATCCCTTTTCCCCTTCTAAGATCCCCGCATTTTGGAGAAATACTTTTTCCAGCCAGCAGGTGTTGATCTTTCCGGCACGATACGCATCGTCCATCAGGATCCGCCGATGGAGCGGCATCGTGGTTTCCACGCCCAGGATCAGAAAATGAGAAAGGGCGGTTTGCATCCTTTCGATGGCTTCCGGGCGGTCTTTTCCATGAACGATGATTTTCGCCAGTAGCGAATCGTAGAAGGGCGGTACGACATAACCGGCATAACAGTGGCTGTCCACGCGCACCAGGGGATCCTGCGGCGTTTCCCATTGCGTGATCCGGCCCGGGGAAGGAGAAAACTGGTTCTCCGGTGACTCCGCGTTGATCCTGCATTCGATGGCATGTCCCCGGGTGGTGATCTCCGCCTGGGAATAACCGAGCGGCTCTCCCCCGGCAATCCGGATCTGCTCCTTGATCAAATCCAGGCCGGTGACCATCTCCGTCACCGGGTGCTCGACCTGGATGCGGGTATTCATCTCCAGGAAGTAGAACCGGCCGGAATCCTGGTCGAGGATGAATTCAACGGTGCCGGCACTTTCATAGCGGATCCGCCGGGCAATCGTAAGGGCCGCCCCGCAGAGGGCCTCGCGCTGGGACGGCGTCAGGACCGTGGCCGGTGACTCCTCGACGACCTTCTGGTAACGCCTCTGCAGGGAACAATCGCGTTCGAACAGGTGGATGATGTTCCCATGACGATCCCCCAGGACCTGCACTTCGATATGCCGTGCATTGGGGATATAACGCTCAACATATAACCGATTATCCCCGAATGCCGCACCGGCCTCCGCGGATGCCTCATTGAACAGGCATGCGAGTCCTTCGGGACCCTGCAAAATCTTCATCCCTCTGCCGCCGCCGCCGGCTGCGGCCTTCAGGAGCAGGGGGTACCCCGTCTTTTCCGCGAATTGAGCCGCCTCCTGAAGATTACTGACCAGGCATGATCCCGGGATCACCGGGATGTGTAAAGCCGCGGCCATTTCCCTGGCCAGGAGCTTATCGCCCATCTGCCGGATATGTTCCGCCTGCGGACCGATGAAGATCAGTCCGTGCTTTGCGCAGGCTTCCGCAAAATCCGGGCGCTCCGCCAAAAAACCGTATCCCGGATGGATGGCATCGGCCCCGGCAGCCAGGGCCGCCCGGACAACCGCCTCGATATCCAGATAGCTCTTCGACGCCTGGGCAGGTCCGATGCACAAAACCCGGTCCGCCATTTTTGCCGCAAGGCTGTCCCGGTCCGCTTCCGAAACAGCGGCAATGGTCGAGATCCCGAACTCCTGACAGGCGCGGATCACGCGAACGGCAATTTCGCCGCGGTTGGCCACCAGAACGCTTTTGATTTTCCCCTGCGCGGGGGGTTCCATCCGCTTCCGGTTCGTTTCATGTCTTTTCAAATCCAGAGTCAGGGAGCCCATGCGCAGATGCAGGGACTCCAGACGGGACTGATTCATCCATTCGATCAGCGACAGGGCGATGGAATATTCCGGCGATTCCAATGGTACCTCCTCATTCAATGGTGAGCGTGACCTTTTCGACCCGGGAAAAATCCTTTTCATAAAAAAAGGATCCCGCGAAAAAAAGCACCGCCGCAAACAGCGCAAAGAAGGGAACGATGGTCATGGCGGTCCGGATTCCGTATCCATCGGAAATGATTCCCACAAAGAGAGGACCCAGTGAGCTTCCCAGGAGATTCTGGACAATGACGCAGAAACTGTAGGAGGTAGCCCTCAATCCGGGGTGAACCACATCCTGCGTTACGGCGATTGCCGCCGGAGAGAAGGCGCTGGCCGTGACGCCGCCCAGGAGAATCACGTAGTATTGCAGCGGTCCTTCCAGGGCATAAAAGGCAATGAAAAAGAGGCATGCCGTGACCAGGGATGACAGGGCGGGAAACAGCAACCGGGCATTCATGCGTCTTTTGCGCCACTGATCCACCAGGAACCCCCCCAGGGGGAAACCGAATATCGCCAGGATCATGACCAGGCTGCCCTTGAATGCGGCCTTATCCATGGGAAGGTTGTCGATGCGGTTGAAATAGGTCGGCAACCAGCTCAAGTAGGAGGCCGTGAGGAACATGTTGCCGGCAAAACCGATGTAGGTCAAAATCAGCGAGGGCTTTTGGATGAATTCCCGGACGATGTCCCTCTGCTTCATTTTGAGTTTGGTTTCCTGTTGTTCATCCGCTTTTTTTTCAAGAAGAACGGTCTTGTAGTCGCGGACGAAAAAAAAGAGGAGCGCAATGAGAAAACCGGGCAGCGCCACGAGTCCGAAGGCATGCCGCCACCCGTAATGGGCGGCGACCCAACCGCCCACCACAACGCCCATGGCGCTTCCCAGGGGCAGGGCGGCCGTCCACAGGCCTACAACCATGGATCTCATTTTTTCCGGAAAGAGGGCGGAAATCAGGGCCGTGCCGCCCGGAGCGTATCCTGCCTCACCCACGCCGATGACCGTCCTGGCAATGAAGAGTTGCGCATAATTTCCGGTAAAGGCGCAGGCAACCGTGGCCAGACTCCACAACACGGCCATGAAGCCGATGCATTTCTTCCGGCTCCACCGGTCGATGACCACCGAAATGGGGAAGGACAGGATCACGATGGACCAGTAAACCGTGGAAACCAGGAGACCGCACTGGGTGTCCGACAGCCCCCACTCCTTGATGAGGTAGGGGAAGAGGGATACCACGACCATCCGGTCGACATAATCGAACATGTAGAGCAGAAACAGCAGGCCGAAGACATACCAGGAATAGCCTTTCGACATCATGTATCCGTTCGGAATCTTGTTCTGATCCATGGTGCTTCCTCCTTCTTGACTGGTTGGGAGCATGGAATCGTTAAAATGCCTGTTTGAGCTTCAGCGGGCCTTTCTGAACAGAGACTTTTCGAATGTCCTGACGTTTGAGCAGCTCCTGGATGAGCGCAATCAGCGGTGTCCGGGTTGCATTGAGGTCGATGGACTTCCTGTTCTGGTTGAATTTTTCCAGGGTCGGTTTGCTGAAGAACAGGGACAGCAGGAGCTTCTCGTCCGATTGCGCCGGCCCCAGCTCTTTCCGGGCCTTCTTGACCATAGGCTCCGCAAAGACCTCGGAGGCGTCGATCGGTTTGGCATCCGCCCCCTCCAGGATGCGGTCCAGCACATTGGGGTCGATGGGAGCGGCTTTTTCACCATAGAACCCGCGGGCGTAGAGGGCGAGATCCGAAGGCGTCGTCTTGTAGCGCTCCTTCTGGATGACGTTGAAGACGGCCTGGACGCCCACGATCTGTGAAAAAGGGGTCACCATGACGGGATACCCGATCTCCTGCCGAACCCTGCTGGCCTCTTCCAGAACTTCCGGCAGCCGGTTCTCAAGCCCCAGGTTCTTCAACTGGCTGGCCAGATGGGACATCATGCCGCCGGGAATCTGATGGGCCGCGTATTTCCTGTAGCGATCCCGGTCGAAAGGCACCCGCTGGCCGACCGGTTTCTTCTCGCTGTAAGCCACCCAGAGGAAATGGTCATCGATCTTCCTGAGCAGCTGATCATCCAGTTCGACCTTGAGGCCCATCTGCCTGGCCTGGGCGAGCACTTCCACTGTGGCCGGGATGGAATTTCCCTGGGAGAGCGCGAGGCTCGCCGTGGAGAGGTTGTCGACCCCCTGGCGCATCGCCTCCAGATAGCACTCCGAACCCAGTCCGGTGCCGCAGTGGCTGACCAGCCCGAACTTCGCGTCCGCGCCGATGGCCTGCCGGATGGCCGGAATCAGGGTGCGGATCCGCTCCGGCGTCAGCAGACCGCTGGCATCGGCCAGGTTGACGCTGTCGGTTCCCAAGGCGACGCATTGGGCAGCCTTCTTGGCGTAGTAGCTGTCCGTATGGACCGGACTTTCCGCAAAGACCAGGGCCGGATGGATCTGGAGCCCCAATTTTTTGGAAACCTGGACATGCCATTTGATGTTGGCAAGGTCGTTCAGGCCGTCGAAGACCACGATCCCCTGAATGCCGCAGTTGCGCAGGCAGGCGATCAGGAGCTCGATGGCGTCATCGGAAAAGCGGCGCCATCCGAAGGCGCTGCGGCCCCTGATCAGGATCTGGAGATCCGTTTTCGGCATGAATCTTCTGAGCAGGCGAAGGCGCTCCCAGGGGTCCTCATGGAGGTACAGGACGCAGGCTTCGAAGGCCGAGCCGCTCATCACGTTGATGCTGGAAAATCCCGCCTGATCCAGGGAAGAGCAGATGGGCAGCATGGACTCCGTCTTCATCCGGTTTGCCCAGAGAGACTGCTGGCCGTCGCGCAATGTTTCTTCGTTGATTTGCAGTTCTTTCATCGGACACCTCTGATGTGGGCTTGGTAAAAGTGAAAGGCCTCTATTTTTCAGCCGTTGCCGGAGCCGGCTCCAGGACCATCAGGACCTGACCCATGGCCACGAGGGTTTCATTGGGGATCAGGATCTCCCGGACCACCCCTTTTCGGGGCGCCTTGATCGAGTTCATCAATTTCATCACTTCCACGATGGCCACCTGATCCCCTGCTTCCACCGGGCTTCCTGCCTCTACAAAAGGAGGGGCGCCGGGTGCGGAGGCACGGTAGAACACCCCTGCCAGAGGGGTGATGATCTCCACGGATGAGCCATCGGCCGTAGCCAGGCGCGGCGTCACAGCCGCCGGCGGCAATTCCGCCTTTTTCACCGGGGCGGCAGCGGCATCCTGCGCCGCGGCAGCGGGAATCGCTGCCGCTTGACCGGCCCCAGGGACCTTCCCGCCCGCACCGGCGTTCCCCTGGAAGGGGGCTTCGGCGCCGGGAGGGCCCTTCACCAGGTCCAGCTTGAAATCGCCGATTTCCAGGTGCAATTCCCGGCACGCGGATTCATCGATGATTTTCATGATATCCACGACATCCCCGTAGGTGAGTTCATAGGTCAGTCCCTTGTTCATGGCATCCATCATTTATCCTCCCTGTATCTCAATGCGTTAATCAATCGACCCGGACAACCACGGCATCGCTCTGTCCGAAGCCGCCGCAGATCGCTGCGGCTCCCAGGCCGCCTCCCAGCCGGCGGAGTTCATAAATCAGCGTCATGACCAGCCTGGCCCCGCTGGCTCCGGTGGGATGCCCGATGGCGACGGCGCCGCCGTTCACATTGGTAATGGAGCGCAGATGGGCGAGCAGATCCGCATCCCCGCCGCTCAGGACCTTGGTGCTGACCAGGGGAACCGCGGCAAAGGCTTCATTGATCTCGATCCGTTTCAGATCCTGCAGGCAATGGCCCGCCTTTTCAAGCGCCTTCTGGATGGAATGGGCCGGCATGTAGGGGGAGGCGAGGGGATCGCCGGCCATGTTCGCATGGGAAAGAATCGTGGCCAGCCGCTCGCATCCCAACTCCTGTTGTCTTTGGCGGGACATCAAAATGAGTGCGGCAGCCCCGTCGTTCAAGCCCGGCGCATTTCCAGCCGTGACGGTCTTGCCCCCATAGACCGGCTTGAGCTGCCTGAGTTTTTCCAGGGAGGCATCTGCACGGGGAGCCTCATCCTGGGTGATCTCCGTTACCATTCCGTTTTGATCGGTTTTTGCCCAGGCTGTGATCTCATCCCGGAATTTTCCCGCAGCCTGGGCGGCAAAATATTTGCGGTGACTCTCCAGCGCCCACTGGTCCTGCTGCTCCCGGTCGATGCCGTGCTGCAACGAGACCTCCCCGGTGCCCACGGCAATGGGAACATCGACAATGGGATTGCGCATCATCAGGGGCTCCTCCAGCATCACCCCTCCCAGGCGCGTTCCCCAGCGGACACCTCTTGCCACCAGCGGCACCTGGCTCATGGCTTCCATGCCGCCGGCAATCACCGTTTCCACCTCTCCCATGGCGATGTCCCGCAGGGCCATTCCCGCGCATGTCATGGAAGAGCAGCAGGCCCGGTCCAGGGTCAGCGAGGGAACCGTTGCCGGCAGACCGGAGGTAAAAAGGATCTGCCTGGCGGCGACCGCTGCGGTACCTGCCAGTACCGCCACCCCCATGAGCAGTTCCTCCACGCACTCCGGGGCCAGATGGATTTTCTCCATAACCGCCTGAACCGCCCTGGTCCCGAGATCGACGGCCGAACATTCCCGCAGATATCCGCCGAATTTTCCGAAAGGGATCCTGGCGGCACTGACGACAACGACTTCGCGCATAGGCTGTTCCCTCTTTCCGAGATCGTCCTGCCGATCTCCGTCCGTGAGTCAACTATCGTTCCCAATGATCTTGTTCGAGGGTGTTACGCCTGGGAAGGGGCAATCATCTCATCGCCATTCTCTTTGATGGCCCTGATGATGATGCCCAACATCGCCTTCAGATGTTTTCTGCGCACCAGAAGGTTCTCTTTGGTCAAGGGATTGCTTTCCAGTACCTTCTCGATGACTCCATGGGAGGAGAAGTAGGTGATGATCATGCCATAACAGCTGACCACCAGTTGTTCCGCCGCAAGTTCACCGGAGAGGGTCTTTGGATAAGCTTCGCGTACGGCATTGACGACCATCTGGAAGAGAGGCGCCATATGGCCGATGACGCAGTCCCTCTGGTTCCCCCCGTTGATTTCGCGCTGGATGATACGGACGAAGTTCCGATTTTGCTCCAGGAACTGGATGTATTGATCGATCGCTTTGGCGATTCGGTTCTCCAGAAGACCCTCGCCCAGAAGCGATTTCTGCAGGGCATTCGTCAATTCCTCAAAGTAATGATCAATCACGCAGACGAAGAGGTTTTCCTTGCTCTTGAAATGGTAATGGATAAGCGCCTTGTTTGTTTGGGACAGTTCGGCAATTTTCTGAACCGTGGACGCATCAAACCCGACTTCACCGAAAAGCCGATCCGCAGCCTGAATGATTTTGTCCTTTGTGGACATGAAGCGACCTTCCCAAGCTAAAATATTTAACCGTACGACCAACCTATTATAGTGGTATTTTCCGTCTGTCAAGAGAAATATTTTTACATAATTCTTTTCCCGAAATCTAATATAATATCTATTATATTAGACATATAATAACAATGATGCCAAATATTGCTGTATGATAACAGACATTATTATAAATATATGATTAAGTATGTTAACCGATTGACCAATCGATAATGGGGTTTTTACGAGATTATACTTTCCTGGCAACGGCGGCGGTCTGCGGACCTATGGCGTTGTGACCGGGGATTTCACTTCCCCTTCTCCGTGATCTTCGCCCAGGCGTCCCGCAGGGTCACGGTCCGATTGAAGACCGGTGCCTTCTCCGAGAAATCCCCCGAATCCACACAGAAATAACCCAGTCTCTCGAACTGGAAGCGGTCTCCCGGCGCCGCGGCCGAAAGGCTCGGCTCCAGTCGGCAGGACTTCAGGATTTCCAGCGATTTCGGATTCAGATAGGTCGTGAAATCACCCTCCTCCGAAAGCGCATCGGGAACGCAAAAGAGGCGGTCGTAGAGCCTGACCTCGGCTGGAACCGCATGGGCCGCCGATACCCAGTGGAGCGTCGCATCGACCTTCCGGCCGTCCGGGGCGAAACCGCTCCGCGTCTCCGGATCATAGGTGCAGTGGACTTCCGCGATTTCTCCTGTGCCCGGATCTTTCACGACACCGACACATTTGATAAAGTAGCCGTAGCGGAGGCGCACCTCCCGGCCGGGCGCGAGCCGGAAGAACTTCTTCGGCGGGACCTCCATGAAGTCCTCCTGCTCGATGAACAGCTCCCGGGAAAAGGGCACCTTCCGCGAACCCATATCGGCGTTCTTGGGGTGATAGGGGCAGTCGAACTCGTCGATCCGCCCCTCCGGATAGTTGTCAATCACCACGCGGAGCGGCCGGAGAACAGCCATGACGCGGAGCGCCTTCTCGTTCAGGTCATCCCGGACACAGTTCTCCAGAAGCGCCATGTCGATCAGGCTGTCGTTCTTGGAGACGCCGATCTTTTCGCAGAACCTCCGGATCGCCTCCGGGGTGAAGCCCCTGCGGCGCATCCCCGAAAGCGTCGGCATCTGCGGGTCGTCCCAGCCGGTAACGACCCCGTTCTCCACCAGCTCCAGCAGCTTGCGCTTGCTCATCACCGTGTAGCTGAGGTTCAGACGGGCGAACTCGATCTGGCGCGGACGGGGCCCCTCGACCAACTGGTCCAGGAACCAGTCATACAGGGGCCGGTTGTTCTCGAACTCCAGGGTGCAGATCGAATGGGTGATCCCCTCGATGAAGTCGGAGAGGCAGTGGGCAAAGTCGTACATCGGGTAGATACACCATGCATCGCCCGTCCGGTAGTGGTTCGCCTTTTTGATCCGGTACATGATCGGATCGCGCATCGTGACATTGGGAGAAGTCATGTCGATTCTGGCCCGGAGGACATGGGTTCCGTCCGCGAACTCCCCGGACCGCATCCGCCCGAACAGGTCCAGGTTCTCTTCGACGGAACGGTCGCGGAAGGGGCTCTCCTTCCCCGGCTCGGTCAGGGTTCCCCGGTACTCTCGGATCTCGTCCGCGCTCAGGTCGCAGACGTAGGCCTTGCCCTTCCGGATCAGCGCAAGGGCATATTGATAGAGTTTTTCATAATAGCCGGAGGCATAGTAAAGGCGATCCTGCCAGTCAAAACCAAGCCATTTCACGTCCCGGATGATGGACTCCACATACTCCATGCTCTCCCCGCTGGGATCGGTATCGTCCAGGCGCAGATTGCAGGTGCCGCCGTACTGGGCTGCGATCCCGAAATTGAGGCAGACGGATTTGGCGTGTCCGATGTGGGGGTAGCCGTTCGGTTCGGGCGGAAAGCGCGTGGCCACACGCCCCTGATGTTTGCCCGTTTTCATGTCGTCCTCAATGATATCCCGGATAAAATCAGAAGGAAGAGGTGGATTGGTTTGCGTCATGTGTCGAATTTCCTTTCTATGGGTTGATCGGAATGTCTCGTCCGAAATAGATGAAACGTGCGTGAGTCCTACCACATTTTCCATTCGAGTTCCACCCCATGAAAAACCTATGCCGGCATCGGGCGGGGTGGCGCAAGAATGTTGTCGGGTATCTCACCGGCCGCGAAGCGCCGGATGTTGTCGGCAAAGAAGCGGTAGCGGATCGTGTTGGATTTGCGGTAATCCGGCTCTCCGGCAACATGGGGGGTCAGCAGGACGTTGTTCAGAGACCGGAGAGGGCTTTCCGCGGGAAGAGGCTCGGTCTCGAAGACATCCAGACCGGCGCCGCCGATTTTCCCTTCCTTGAGGGCCTTAAACAGTGCGGCCTCGTCCACGACACCCCCCCGGGCCGTGTTCACGAGGAAGGCATCCCCCTTCATCCCTGCAAACTCCCGCCGGCCGATCAGATGCCTTGTCCGTTCATTCAGGGAGACGTGGAGCGTCACGATGTCCGACTCCCGCAGGAGCATCTCCAGGTCGACGGGACGGATGCCGGGTTCTTCCTGCAGAAAATGTCCACCGTAGCCCAGAACGTCCATGCCGAAGGCCCGGGCAAGCCGGGCGACCTCCCGGCCGATTCTTCCGATCCCGACGATCCCGATCCGTTTATCGGATAACACCGCCCCCGTACGATCGGCCGTATCCGTCCAGCCGCCGTTTTTGACGATCCGGTCAAAGGGATCGATGTTCTTGTACCAGACAAAAATAAATGCAAAAACATGCTCGGCGACCGCACGGGCGTTGATCCCGGCGGCGTTCGCCACGGCGATTCCCCTCCGGGCGCATGCAGCGAGATCGACATTGTCGTAGCCGGCCCCGGTCTGGACAATACGGAGATGGGGTGCACTGCGCAGAAGCGCCTCATCGACGGCGTTGTGCTCCGGAATCAGGGCGTCTGCATCGGCGATCTCGGCCCGAAGTCCCTCCGGCCCGGTCAGGACAACCTTCCATTCCGGCGGAAAGGCCTCCCGGATGGTCTTTTCGATCTCTGCCGATGGTTTTCGGACGATGACGACTTTCATGGTCCCCTGCCCCGCAAGCCGCCCGGCCGGACCGGCAGGTATTGAAGCCGTTCCGTTTCCCGGGCGTACCGACCCCCCCTGTAAAAAATGGAGGGGCCGCTTGCGCCGCAACCCATTACGAATGTTTATTTTTCGGAACTATCAGACGGTTTGAGGATGATCCGGCAGTCGGCGACCGTCGCCCCCTTCCCCTCCTCATGGACCAGAAGGGGATTGATGTCCAGTTCGATGATCTCCGGGTGGTTGATGACCATGTCGGAAAGTCGTACCATGTTCTTCTCCAGGATCTCGACATCCCCCTTCGGGCGTCCCCGGAAGCCGGTGAAGAGCTGGTATCCCTTGATCTCGCGGATCATCCGGTGCGCCTCGTCGCGGTCGATGGGGGAAAGGCGGAAGACAACGTCCTTGAAGATCTCGACGAAGATGCCGCCCAGACCGAACATGATCAGGGGTCCCACCGCATAGCGGTTCATCCCGAGGATGACCTCGTCCCCCGGCACAGACATCTTCTGCACGAGAACCCCCTCCAGGACGGCCGCCGGGTCGTAGCCCTTCGCGTTCGCGATGATCCGGGTGAAGGCCTTCGCCGCCTCCTCCTTTGTCTTGATCCCAACGACAACGCCACCCGCATCCGATTTGTGGAGGATCTGCGGGGAGACGATCTTCATGACGACCGGAAGTCCGATCTCATCCGCGATCTTCGCCGCCTCCGTCTCGTTCTTTGCGAGTTTCGTCGGCAGCGTGTCGAAGCCGTAGCACTTGAGGAGTTCCAGACCGTCCAGCTCGCCCAGGCGCGTCCTCCCGGCAGCGAGACAACGCCGGATCACCGCCTCCGCCTCGGTCTTGTCGTGCGTGAGCGAAAACGGCGGGAGATGCTCGCGGTTGAGCCAGTGCGAATATTTGTAGAGCGCCCCCAGTGCCTTGGCCGCGTCCTCGGGAAACTTGTAGACCGGATAGCCGTGTTCCTGGAGATACTTCACCCCGGCGGAGACATCGACCACCCCCATGAAGCAGCAGAGGATCGGCTTGGGAGAACGGCGGGCGACACGGACGATCGCCTCGGCCGTCCCCAGTGCGTTCGTCATGGACTGCGGGGTGAGGATGACCAGGGCGCCGTCCACCCCTTCGTCCTTGATTACCGCGGACAGCGCGTTTTCGTAGCGGTCGGAAGCGGCGTCGCCGATGATGTCCACCGGGTTGTGGATGTTGGCCGTGGTGGGCAGGCAATTGGCCAGTTCGTCGATCGTCGCCTGCGTGAACCTCGCAAGTTCGAGATCGGAGGAGATGGTCATATCGGTCGCCAGTATCCCCGGCCCGCCGGCGTTGGTCACGATGGCCACCCTTTTGCCGTTGGGGATCTTACGCTTTGCCTTGCCGAGGGCGCTTTCATGCTTGTAGGCAAAGGCATTGGCAAAATCAAAGAGCTCGGCAATGGAATCGGCCCGGATGATCCCCGCCTGCTTGAAAATGGCGTCGTAAACGGCCTCCGTCCCGGCCAGGGCGCCGGTGTGGGAGGCGGCCGCCTGGGCGCCGGCGCTTGTCCTACCCGATTTGATGATCAGCACCGGGGTGGGCCGGTGGCCGGATGTGATCTCCTTGACCGCCTGGATGAATTCCTGACCCTTGCGGAGCTCTTCGAGATAGAGGATGATGACCGCCGTGTTCAGGTCGTTGTGGAGGTAGAGGAGAAGATCCAGTTCGTCGACATCCGCTTTGTTGCCGATCGAGATGAACTTCGAGAAACCGAAATCCCGGTCCGCAGCGAAATCAAGAACAGCGGCGCAGAGCGCCCCGCTCTGGGAGATGAACGAGATGTTCCCGCAGGCGGGCATCCGCTTGGAGAAGCTCGCGTTCAGGCTGACGCCGGGAACGGGATTGATCACCCCGAGGCAGTTGGGACCAACAAGACGGACCTTGGCCTCCCTGCAGCGGGAGACAATCCGGTTTTCGATCTCCAGACCCTCGCCGCCGACCTCCCGGAAACCGGCGGAGACGATCACGATGCCCTTGACCCCCTTTTCGATGGACTCCTCCACCGCCGTGAGGCAGGCCCGCGGTGGCAGGATGATGATGGAGAGATCGACATTGTCGGAAATGGCATTGATCGTGGGATATGTTTTGACGCTCAGAATCGACTTGGCCTTGGGATTGACCGGATAAAGGGTCCCCTGGAAACCGCCCTGGAGGATGTTGGCAAAGATATCATGCCCCACCTTGCCGGGGTTATTGGAGGCGCCGATGATCGCAACGGATTCCGGGGAAAAAATTGCATCAAGACTATTCATGTTTTTCGTTTCCTCTCTATTTTGACAACCTTTTCAACCTTTTTGCGAGGGCACATCCCGTTGAGGATGCGTTTAAGATTATCGGCCACTGTGCCCCGGGTGTCAAGAAAAACCTCCCGAAATTAGGGAGCCAACGGATGAAGAAAAGTATTGCTGCATCCCTCAAAAGCCGTTACAACATCGCCGAAGGGATTGAAGCTCTCCGCGGCAAGCTGCGGCGAATGGCTCGCTCGCGGATTCATGATCAGCATCCAGCATGATTTCATGATCGTGAAATCATGCTGTCGGAATGGAGGGGAGACGGTTGCCGGATCCGGAATACATCAGGGCCATGGATCTATCCAGGAAGATCGCCGCTGAGGTAGGGACGCCCCGTTTCTATCTGGAGAGGGAACGGGAGGTGGCTCTCTCCCGTGAACTTTTCGCCTCCGAGCCGCTGGTCGAGGAGGGGATGCGGATCGTCGGGGAACGGGGGGATTGTCTCGGCCACGGTCTCACCCATGTCCGGAAGGTGGCCATCGATACCGGCGCACTGATCCTCATCGAGGCAGGAGATGGACTCCCCGGCGCCCGCGTCCTGCGGCTGGTTCTCCTCGCGCACCTGGCCGGCCTCCTCCACGACATCCGGCGCGCGGAGAAGGATCACGCCGAGCGGGGTGCGGATGAGGCGATGAGCCTTCTGACTTCCTTCCCGATTCGGGATGACGAACGCGCCGGAATCGCCAGCGCCATCCGGAACCATGAAGCCTTCCGGCCCTCGACCAAAACCGGTCCCGCGGAACATCTCCTCTCCGACGCCCTCTACGATGCGGACAAATTCCGCTGGGGTCCGGACAACTTTACGGAAACCCTCTGGGCAATGATCATCCCCCGCGGCATCCCCCTCCGGATGCTCCTGCCCCGGTTTCTCCCCGGAATCGAGGGAATACGGAAGGTCCGGGAGAGTTTCCGGACGGCGACGGGACGCGAATACGGACCGGATTTCATCGACCGCGGCCTCACGATCGGCCGGCGGCTTTATGAGGAGCTGACCGCCGACGATATGGTTTGATGTTTGTCGTGAAGCAGATTCGGGATCTTTTCACCCATCCCGGAGGCGCCTGTTGACCATGTAAATTATGATAGGAGGCAGAATGACATCATTCACCATCCGGACGACGGCCCGGTGCGAGATGATCGACGTGACGGGGCTTGTCGAGGCGGCAATCCGGGAAAAGGGGATTCAAAACGGAATCTGCCATGTCTTTGTTCCCCACACGACCGCGGCGGTCACAATCAACGAGAATGCCGATCCGGACGTCCCACGGGACATCCTCGCCGCTCTGGACCGGATCGTCCCGCTCGCCAACGGTTACCGGCATGCGGAGGGAAACGCCGCCGCCCATGTCAAGGCCTCGCTCTTCGGCGCTTCTCAGGCGATCTTGATCGAAAGCGGCCGGCTCGTCCTCGGAACATGGCAATCGCTTTTCTTCTGTGAGTTCGACGGTCCACGCACAAGGCAGGTATTGGTCGAAGTGACGGACGGATCATAAAAATCCTCCGGAGGGATTCCCTCCGGAGGGACTGAAATATCCGGTTATTCCGTTCGGACGGCTATTTTCTTCACCTCGGCCTGCGGTGCCTTGTGCAGGGTCAGCTTGAGAACTCCGTTTTTCACAACCGCTCCGATCCGGTCCCGGTCTACCTCGTCCGAGATGGTAAAGACCCGTTCGTAATCTCCGACATCATACTCGGAATAGGCGATGCTTCGCCCCGGAAACTCCTGCGGCGCCACCGTCCCCGTAATCGTCAGGACATTTTTCTCCAGGGTTACCTCGACCGATTTTTCATCCGCACCGGGCACGTCGGCGTACATCACCATGGCATTCCCGGTTTCAATGATATCCACCTTCGGTACATAGACCTTTCTATTTCGGGTCCGTTCCATCTCCACCGGTGTCTGCACCGGCTTCTTATGATATTCAACCTTGCCTTCCATAATTTCACCTCCTTACTCGCTCTTTACCGAAACCCTCCTCGGTTTGTCCGCTTCCGCACGCGGCAGAGTCACCCGGAGAATGCCCCTTTCATACTTTGCCTCGACATTGCCCGCCTCCACGTGAAAAGGCAACTGGAGGGAACGGGTAAATCGGCCGTGGCTCCTCTCCTGACGGTGGTAACTCTCTCCTGCCTTCAGGGCCTCCGCCTCAAGGACGCCGCTGATGGTCAGGGTGTCTCCCACCACGGAGACGTCCACCTTTCCCGGATCCACGCCCGGCAGTTCGGCCGTCACGACGACATCGGACTCACCTACCCAGGCATTCACCGGAGGAACTTCGGGATTCAGGGGTTGTCCCAACCCGGAAAAGACACGATTCATCTCCCCCTGCAGTCGCTGCATCTCATGCAGGGGATCCATCCTGCCGCCAAATCTCCACATTCCTGGTCCAAACATACTTAGCTCCTTAGAAGTTGTAGAGGGGATCGGTCCCGGCGATCAGGCGGGACATTTCGGCATGGATCCGGCCGTTGGATGCAAGGATGTGCGGAGAATGGAGATCGAAGGGATCGCCATGCAGATCGGTCACGACGCCTCCGGCCTCTTCGACGAGGAGCCAGCCGGCCGCCATGTCCCAGGGTGCAAGCTTCAGTTCCCAGAAGCCGTCGAAGCGGCCCGCTGCCAAGTAGGCCAGGTCGAGGGCAGCGGAACCCGCCCTGCGGACCGCCTGGGAGCTCAGGATCATCGCCTCGAAGTAATTGATATTGTTGTTCCGGTCCTCCCGGAGATCGTACGGGAATCCGGTCGCCAGGAGGCTGCGGGAGAGTTCTGCCACCCGGGATACGGTCAGACGCCGGCCATTCAGAAAAGCACCCGCCCCCCGCTCCGCGATGAACAGTTCATCGAGCATGGGGTTAAAGACAGCTCCGAGACAGATTATCCCTTCCATCTCCAGGGCGATGGAAACGTCGAAGATCGGATATCCATGGGCGTAGTTCGTCGTCCCGTCGAGCGGGTCGACGATCCAGCGAAATCCTGAACCGCTTGCGATCTCCGGCGATTCCTCCGTCAGGATGTCGTGATCTGGAAAGGTTCTGCGGATCCGGTCCACAATCAGAGCCTCGGAGAGACGATCCGCCTCCGTGACCAGGTTAATCTCCCCTTTGTACCCTATGGTATGGAGGTCGTCGATCCTCCCCCGGAGGAGCGCCCCCGCCTCACGGGCCGTTGCCTCGATGAATTCCCGATATGGAGCCATGGTCATTTTCTTCCCTTCGATCCTTTCGCGGCGTCATATCAGCATAAAAAAAGATAAAAAACCAGCAGGAACTATCCGCCCCGCATCTCGACAGCGCAACGGCCCTCATCTTTCTGTTGCACGGCCGCCCAAATGGTGATAACAATGCCTGTAATTCACAAGAGGATCGGCCCTATGGATGAGAAGAAAGAGATGACGGTGGAGAAGAGAGCGTCGTCCCCGCAGGAGGCCGTCTTGGACCTGAAGGCCATAAGGGAGACCCGCGGCCTCTCCTTAAAAGCCATCTTCGAGACGACACGGGTCGGCCTCGTCAATCTCACGGCCGTGGAAAACGGCGATTTTAATCTCCTCCCTCCTCCCGTTTATGCGCGCAATTTCATCCGGAAATACGCCCGGGCGATCGGAATCGATGAAAAGCCGATCATGGACCGTTATGAAAAGCATCTGGAAAGCCTCAAACCGCCACAGGAGGAGACAGAGGTTCGGAAACCCTGGCCGGAAGCTGATCGGCGCTACCGATTCCTTTTCATGAGCCTTGCCGCTGTGATCGTCGCCGGAATCCTGGTGTCTGCCCTCTTCCTCTATGACCAGGCCGGGAAACCGCCTTCACCCACTCCGGCCGTCGAATCGCCGCCGACACAGGTCCTGCCCGCTCCCGCCCAAACGGCGGCCGTCCCGGATGCCCCCGCCCAAACGGTAGCCATCCCGGATGCCCCTGCCCAGGGAACGGCGGGATCAGCCCCGGCGGAAAAGACCATCCCTTCGCCCGCCGCAGCGGGGAAGATGTATCATCTCATCCTCGATGCCCGTGAGCTCACGTGGGTCCGGATCACGGAAGACCGGAATCCCGCTTACCAGGCCCTCCTCAAGCCGGGCGATCGAATCGAACGGATGGCCTCCGACTTCTTCCAGCTCGATATCGGAAATGCGGGGGGAATCAATCTGACCTTCCAGGGAAAACCCTTGGGAAGCCTTGGGAAACAGGGTCAGATCATCCACATGCGTCTGCCGGAAAAGGGGTCGGAGAGAAAAGCGCCCTAAAGAAGTTGCCGTTTGACAACACACGGACGATCGTCTAAGATCGATTCCAAGAAAAGAAAGAAAGAGGTTGGAAACATATGTTTGGAATAGGCATGCCCGAACTGTTGATCATCCTGGTGATCATCCTGATCATCTTCGGTGCCGGCAAGCTCCCCGAGATCGGCGGCGCACTGGGCCGGGGCATTAAGAACTTCAAAAAGGCGACCCGTGAGCCGAACGAAATCGACGTCACGCCGGCCGCCGAGAAGAAGACAGACGAAAAGAAGGCCTAAACCCCTCTAAAAGGGAACGTCCTCCTCGGAGAGAGGCGCGTCCGCTCCGGAATGGGAAAGCGGCGGCTCTTCCGACGATGCGTCACCGCTCCGCTGACCTTTCGAGTCGAGCATCCGCATATCCGAGGCAATAATTTCGGTCGTGTAGCGTTTGACCCCCTCCTTGTCTTCCCAAGACTGCGTCCGGATGCGCCCCTCCACAAAAACCAGTTTTCCTTTGACAAGGTACTTGCCGCAGATCTCAGCCAGTTTTCCGAAGGTCACGATTCGGTGCCACTCGGTCGTCTTTACCCTCTCCCCGTTCTTGTCTTTCCTCTGTTCATCGGTCGCCAGAGTGAAATTGGTCACCATCATCCCATCCGGCGTGTACCTTACCTCCGGATCCTTCCCCAGTCTGCCTACCAGGATCACCTTGTTGATCATATTATGCCCCTTTCTTTAAATAACGATCACAGTCGGCAGATCATACACAAGTCGAGACCTTTGCGCAACTTGGAAATCAGAATCCCGGAAGCGCGCATATCCCAAGGCTAACGGGGCGCCCCGAAGGTGGCAGCTTTCGCCCGCGGCTGCCGCCGGCGGCTAATTCGTGCTTGACTAATGTGGAAAAAAAATATAGTCAAATTCACCTTATAACAAAGATAGACGAGGCAGGGAATTTATGTCAGAAGAACAAACAGAAAAAGAAGAAAGTGAACTTCTGAAAAAACGCCGGGAAAAGATCGAATCCCTGAAGGCCGACGGGATCGACCTCTACCCCAACGACGCCCGGGTCGCGGATACCACGGCATCGGTCAGCGATCGGTTCGGGGCGATGACCCAGGAAGAGCTGGAAAAGACAACAGAACGTTTCACGCTGGCCGGCCGCCTGATGGCCGTCCGCGATTTCGGCAAAGGCGCCTTCATCAGCATCCAGGACCGCAAGGGGCGTCTCCAGGCCTTCCTCCGAAAGAACCAGTTGGGGGAGAAGGCATTTACATTGTTCAAGCGGCTCGACATCGGCGACATCATCTGGATCGCGGGGCGGGTGTTCAAGACCCGGACCGGGGAGCTTACGATCGACGTGGAGGAAAACGGCCTCCGCCTGCTCTCCAAATCGCTCCATTCCCTGCCGGAGAAGTGGCACGGCCTCACGGACGTCGAGATCCGCTACCGTCGGCGCCACCTCGATCTGATCGTCAACCCAGAAGTCCGCAAGGTGTTTCACCAGCGGAGCCGCATCATCAGCCTGATCCGCCGGTTCATGGAAGAGCGGGACTTCCTGGAGGTGGAAACCCCGATGATGCAGCCCAAGGCCGGCGGCGCCGTCGCCCGCCCCTTCAAGACCCATCACAACGCCCTCGGGATGAATCTTTTTCTCCGAATCGCCCCCGAGCTCTACCTCAAGCGCCTGGTCACCGGCGGTCTGGAGCGGGTCTTCGAGATTAACCGAAATTTCCGGAACGAGGGAATCTCCACCTTCCACAACCCCGAATTCACGATGATGGAGTTCTATCAAGCCTATGCGACCTACGAGGACCTGATGGCCCTGACGGAGGAACTCTTCGTTTTTGTCGTCCGGGAACTCTTTGCCTCAAATCGATTCTGCTATCAGGGGAGGGAGATCGACCTGACCCCCCCCTGGCGGCGACTCACCGTTCGCGATGCCGTTGTGGAGATCGGCGGCGTGGACCCGGCGGTGCTCGACGACGCCGCCCGAATGGCCGGCCATGCGCGGAAACTCGGGATTGAGGTGAAGGAAAGCGACCCGCCCGGAAAAGTGTTGATGGCGATCTTCGACGAAACGGTCGAGAAAAACCTCATTCAGCCGACCTTTGTCACCCATTACCCCGTGGACGTCTCGCCCCTCTCCCGCCGGAACGCCGATGACCAGACGCTGACCGACCGCTTCGAGCTTTACATCTGCGGCAAGGAGATCGCGAACGCCTTTTCCGAGTTGAACGACCCCGTTGACCAACGCGGGAGATTCGAGATGCAACTTAAAGAAAGGGAGGCCGGCGATCTGGAGGCCCACGAGATGGACGAGGATTACATCGGCGCCCTCGAATGCGGCATGCCGCCGACGGCGGGCGAGGGGATCGGCATCGACCGACTTGTCATGCTCCTGACCGACTCCGCATCCATCCGGGACGTGATCCTCTTTCCGCTTTTACGGACGCGGGAAGAATGACGGACGGGGACACCTTGCTGCAAGGTGTCCCCACGACCATTACGAGAGCATCCATCGATGATGTCCTATGAATTTTTCATCAGTCTGCGTTACCTTCGGGCGAGACGGAAACAGGTGTTCGTTTCCATTATCACCTTCATCTCGATCGCCGGAATCTTTCTCGGCGTTGCGGCCCTGATCATTGTACTGGCCGTCATGAACGGCTTCGAGACCGATCTGCGCAACAAGATCCTCGGGATCAATTCCCACATCATCCTGATGCAATACAGCGGTGCGATGCGGGATCCTCAGCGTGTGATGCGGGAGGTCGTCCAGGTTCCCGGCGTGGTCGCCGCCACCCCCTTCATTTACAGCCAGGCGATGCTGAAAAACGGCAGCAACGTTACCGGCATCGTTCTCCGGGGATTATCGATGGAGGATGCCCTGAAGGTCATCAACCTGGGCAAGATCCGGGAGGGAAAGATCGACCACCTGGGCGAAGGAAGAAAGATTCCCGGTCTGAAGAGCGAACTCACCAGCCTTCCCGGGATTCTGATCGGCCGCGAACTTGCGAAGAACCTCGGGGTCTTTCTCCATGAAACGGTTTTTGTCGTTTCCCCCTCCGGCGTCGCTACGCCGATGGGGATGGTTCCGCGGATGAAGCCCTTTCTCGTGGTCGGCATCTTCGAGTCCGGTTTTTTTGAATACGACTCAACGCTCGCCTACATCTCGCTCAAGAACTGCCAGGAATTCCTGGGTATGGATGAGATGGTGACCGGGATCGAGATCCGGGTCGACGACATCTACCGGGCCGACCGGATCGCGAAGCAGATCGAGAAGAAACTGGGTTTCCCCTACTGGGGCCGAAACTGGATGGAGATGAACAAGAACCTCTTCTCGGCGCTGAAGTTGGAGAAAAGGGTCATGTTCATCATCCTTTCCCTGATCGTCCTGGTCGCAGCCTTCAACATCATCAGCGCGCTCATCATGATCGTGATGGAAAAGAACAAGGACATCGCCATCTTAAAAACAATGGGCGCCACCCGGGCGGGGATCATGAAGATTTTCATCCTTCAGGGGATCGTCGTGGGGATGATCGGTACCTTCCTCGGCAGTCTCGCGGGGCTGGCCGTCGCCCTCAATCTGGAAGCCCTCTCCCGTTTCGTGGAAAAACTTTTCGGCTTCAAGATCCTCCCGGGAGACGTCTATTATCTGAGCGAGCTCCCCTCCCAGGTCAACTACGGCGATGTGGGGATCATCATCCTGGGGACGCTTCTGATCAGCTTTATTTCAACGATCTACCCCTCCTGGCGGGCCTCGCGCCTCGACCCGGCGGAGTCGCTGCGCTACGAATGAGGACAGAGGAGAAAGGAGAAAGGGGTAAGGAGGTTTTAACGCCTCGCGCATCACGCCTCGCATTATTTTATGATTCAGGTGAATAATCTCCAGAAAACCTTCCTCAAGGACGGTCATCGGATCGAGGTCCTCAAGGGGCTTGATTTTGAGATTGCCGAAGGGGAATCCCTGGCTGTCGTGGGGGTTTCCGGCGCGGGAAAGAGCACGCTGATCCACATCATCGGCACGCTCGATCACCCGACGTCCGGCGCCGTGCTCTTCGACGGCGTCGATGTCTTTACATGGCCGGAGAAGAGGCTTGCCGCCTTCCGAAACCGGAAGATCGGCTTTGTCTTCCAGTTTCACAACCTCCTGCCCGAATTCACCGCACTGGAAAACGCCATGATGCCCGCCCTCATCCAGCGGATGCCGAAAGCGGAGGCAAAACGACGTGCGGAGGCGATCCTCGGCGAAATGGGACTGGGCGACCGGATCACCCACAAACCGGGGGAGCTCTCCGGTGGAGAACAACAGCGGGTGGCCCTTGCCCGGGCGCTCATCCTGGAACCGGAGATCCTGCTCGCGGATGAACCTACAGGAAACCTTGACACGGAAACCGGAAAGAAGATAGAAGATATGCTGATTGCGTTGAACCAGACCAAGCGGATCACGCTGATCGTGGTCACGCATAACCCATTACTGGCCGACCGGATGTCCCAGCACATCGGTCTGCGCGACGGAAGGATTTACACCCGTGAATAGAAAGCTGTTTTTTGCATGCATCGCGACGTTTCTGGTCATGATTCTCCGACCGACCCCAGGCATAGCGGCAGAAAACATCAAGATGATCGCTCTCTTTCCGTTTGATGTCCACAGCACCTCCCCCGAGAAAGCGGCCGATCTCCAGGAGGCTGTCTACCGGGGAGTCGTAGCGGAACTTCTGAAATTGAAAACCATCCGCCTGGTCGGACGGGAAGAGATCAAGGCCGGAACGGAAGGGAAACGCCCCAACGATGCCCTGGTCATCGAGGTGGGGAAAAAGGCCGGTGCCGTCTATGCCGTTTGGGGGAGTGTTTCCGAATTCGGGGACCGGATCAGCGTCGATGCCCGGTTGATCGATGTGCGTGAGGGGAAGGTCCTGCCGGGGGTCTTCGTTCAAGGCCGTGGTCGGGAGAATCTGGACGCCATTCTGGCCCAGCTCCGGGCGGACATTCTGACCCGGATCGCCTCCGATGAGCGGATCGCCCGTGTCGAGTTCAAGGGCAACCGCAAGATCGAGGCCAGCGCCATCAACCAGGTCCTCAAGAGTGTGCCCGGAAATATCTTTACCGATGCGGACCTTTCCGCCGACATCAAGGCCATCTTCAAGATGGGCTACTTCGATAACGTCTCGGCGGAGGTAACGGACGTTAACGAGGGAAAGGTCATCACCTTTCTCGTAGAGGAAAAACCCCTGATCACCGAGATCCGGATTCAGGGGAACAAGGCCGTAAAGAAGGACGATATCGAGGGCGCCATGAGCGTCCGCAGCCGACAGACCGTGAACCCCGAAAAACTCAAGACCGACATGGAAAAAATCAAGACCCTCTATGACGGCAAAGGGTTCTACAACGCCGAGATCCGTTACGTAATCGAGAAGGCGGGCGAGCGGGATAGCCGTATCGTTGTGAGCATCGTCGAAAACGAGAAGCTCTTTATCCGGAATATCAGCTTTGAGGGCAATCGAACCTTCACCACGAAAGAACTGAAGAACATGATGACCACGAACGAATGGGGCATCTTCCACTTCTTCACCGATTCCGGCCTCCTTAAAAAGGAACAGCTCAAACAGGACATCGGCAAACTCAACGCCTTCTACCTGAACAACGGCTTCATCAACGCCCAAATCGGCGAGCCGGTCATCACATACGAACGTAACGGGATACACATCAAGATCCCCGTCTCGGAGGGGAAACAGTTTCGCGTCGGCGTGGTCACAATCACCGGAGACGAGCTCATGACCCCCCGGGCAACCCTCCTGACAAAACTTCAGATCCGGAAGAAGGACTTCTACGACCGCGAAGCGATCATGAAGGACATGGATTACCTGACCCAGGTCTGCAACGACGAGGGCTATGCAAGCGCCGAAATCGCCCCCCGCACCGCGCCGCAGGAGCAAACCCAGACCGTCGACGTGAACTACGAAATCAACAAGGCGAAGCTCGTCTATTTCAACCGGATCAACATCACCGGCAACAACAAGACGAGGGACAAGGTGATCCGCCGTCAGCTTTCCGTAGTGGAGGGGGCTCTCTACAGCCGGACCAAACTCAAGAACAGCTACATGGCGCTGAACCAGTTGCGCTACTTTGAAGAGATCGATTTCCAGAGCGAGAAGGGTCCCGACGAAACCCTGACGGATGTGAATATCCGCGTCAAAGAAAAACCGACCGGGATCTTCAGCATCGGCGCCGGTTACAGCGCCCTGGACCATGGGGTCGTTTCGGCCCAGATCTCCCAGCAGAACCTCTTCGGCCGGGGTCAGACCCTCAACCTCAAGGCGAGTGTCGGCTCCAGTTCCCAGCTCTATGACATCTCTTTCACGGAACCCTGGCTCTTCGACATGCCCCTCTGGAGCAAGTTCGACATCTGGAATCTCTACCGGGAGTATGATACCTACAATCTCGACTCCAAAGGATTCGGGGCAACCTTCGGCTATCCCCTCTATCAGTACGTGACCGGTTATGTTGGATACCGCCTGTCATTCAACAATGTGAAGGACGTCCTGAGCACGGCCTCCTATTATACCAAGAAACAGGCGGGCCGGACGACGAGCAGCGGTCCCACCCTCACCGTGATCCGGGATTCGACGGATGATGCAATGTTCCCCTCCACCGGATCGAAGAACAGCGCCTCCGTGGAATATGCCGGCGGCCCCTTCATGGGCGATGTCAGTTACACCCGTTACGGCGTGAGTTCCGCCTGGTTTTACCCGCTTCCGTTGGACACGGTCATCGGCGTCCGCGGACGGATAGGCTACATGCAACCCAACGAGGGGAAAGAGGTGCCGATTTATGAAAGGTACTATCTTGGAGGAATCAGCTCCCTTCGCGGTCTCCGGGAAGTGGGGCCTACCGATCCCGCGACGGGGGACGTGATCGGGGGGTTGACGATGTTGCACTTCAATGTCGATTATGTCTTTCCCGTGATGAAGAACGCGGGGTTGAAGGGGGTTGTCTTCTTCGACACCGGCAACTCCTGGAACGCCGGCTATCATCTCAATGACATGCGGAGGACGACCGGCGTCGGCGTCCGCTGGTATTCGCCCATCGGTCCGCTCCGCCTGGAGTGGGGTTACGTCCTCGACCGAAAGGAAAATGAATCCCCCAGCCGCTGGGAATTCACGATCGGAATGTTCATGTAGAAAACCGGAGGGCTTAGAACGCCTTCCTCACCATCTCTAACACTTAAGGAAAGGGGATAATATTTCATGAAAAGGTATGGATTTATCGTCACAACCATTTTGATCCTGGCCCTCGCCTTCACGGCCTCTCCCGCCGCAGCGGCCGAGAAAACGGGGTTTGTGGATATCCGGGAGATTATGCTCACCTCCAGCGCCGGCAAGAAGGCGGCCGAGGATTTCAAGAAGACCTTTGAAAAGGACAAGGCAGCCATCCAGGAAAGGGAGGCCGAGCTCAAAAAACTCAAGGATGAGCTCGAAAAACAGCGGCCGCTCCTCAAGGAGGAGGTCATGAAGGAGAAGGAACTCGCCTACCAGAAGAAATTCCGGGACTATCAGCTTATCGTCAAGGACTCCAATGAGGAGCTCCAGACCAAGGACCAGGATCTCGCGAAGAAGATGATCCCCGAGATCCTGAAACTGGTCCAGGCGATCGGCGAAAAGGAAAAATACAGCATGATCGTGGACGTCAGTGCGATCCCTCTGGCCTATTTCGCGAAGGAGAACGACTTGACGAAGCGGGTGGTTGACGAATTCAACAAGACGTACAAACCCAAGAAGTAACGGGAAGACAACCGTGAAGAAGACATTGAACGAGATCGCCGCTTTTCTGGGCGGCAGCGTCGACGGCGATGGCGGGGTCGTGATCGAACGGCTCCAGGGGATCGATGAGGCCGGCCCCGGGGATCTCACCTTCGTGGCCAACCCGAAATACCGGAAAAGAATGGAAACCACGGGTGCGAGTGCTATTCTCGTCGCCCCGGGAACCACCTGCGCGGGGAAAAACCTGTTGATCGTCGGGACCCCCTACGTCGCGCTGGGCCAATTGCTTGCCCTTTTCCATCCCGAGGATGAAGAGATCGCGGGGATCAGCAGGAATGCAACCGTCGAAGCGGGGGCCGACGTTTCTCCGGAGGCCGTGGTCTATCCCGGCGTTCATGTCTGCCGCGGGGCGCGTGTCGAGAGACAGGCCGTGCTCTACCCGGGGGTCTTCATCGGCCGGGATGCCGTTGTCGGCGAAGCCTCCATCCTCTATCCGGGGGTCACCGTATACAGGCGGTGCCGGATTGGCCGGCGGGTCGTTCTCCATGCCGGCGTTGTCGTCGGCAGCGACGGCTTCGGGTTCGCGCTGCCGGGACAGGAAAACCGGAAGATCCCCCAGGTCGGAACCGTTCAAATCGACGACGACGTGGAGATCGGCGCAAACACGACAATCGACCGCGGCACCCTCGGTCGGACCTGGATCCAGCGGGGGGTAAAGATCGACAACCTCGTCCAGATCGCCCACAACGTCGTGATCGGAGAGCACTCCATCATCGTCGCCCAGGTCGGCATCTCGGGCAGCACGCAATTGGGGAAGGGGGTCCTCATCGGCGGCCAAGCGGGGATCGTCGGACACATCCGAATCGGGGATGGCGTCATGGCCGCCGCCCAATCCGGCGTTCACAAAGATATCCCGCCGGGCCGGATTGTCGCCGGCTCGCCCCACATGCCCCATCGGGAGTGGCTGAAGATGGAGGCCTGTCTCCCGAAACTCCCGGAGATGCGGGAGACCCTTGCCGCACTTCAGCGACGGGTTGAGGCACTGGAGAAAGAAAAGAAGGAGAAATCATGAACATTCACCCCACGGCGGTCATCTCCCCGGACGCGACGCTCGCGGAAGGGGTTGAAGTGGGGCCGTACAGCATCATCGGTCCCGACGTCCATATCGGGAAGAATACGCTCGTCGGCCCCCATGTGGTCATCGAGACCCAAACCGACATCGGCGAGAACAACCGGATCTCCCAGTTCGCCTCCATCGGCGGCGCGCCCCAGGACCTGAAATACCGGGGAGAACCGACACGGGTCGTCATCGGCAACAACAATATGATTCGGGAGTATGTCACGATCAACCGGGCCACCATCCACGACATCGGCGTCACGATCATCGGCGACCACAACCTGCTGATGGCCTACTGCCACGTCGCCCACAACTGTAAACTGGGCGACCACGTTGTCATGGCGAACGCCGCGAACCTTGCAGGCCACATCCATGTGGAGGACTACGCAATCATCGGCGGCCTGACGGGCGTCCACCAGTTTACCAGGATCGGCGCCCACTGCATCATCGGCGGCGCTTCGGCCGTGGCCAAGGACATTCCCCCCTTCGTCATGGCCTCGGGCAACTTCGCCAAGCTCTTCGGCCTCAACATCATCGGGCTGAAGCGGCGAGGCTTCACCGAAGAGACGATCGCGGCCCTCAAGGAGGCCTACCGGATCGTTTTCCGCTCCAAGCTTCTCCTCACCGCCGCCATCCGGAAGGTCGAACTGGAGGTGGCAGATCTGCCCGAGATCCGGCAGTTCCTTGATTTCATCCGAAAGTCTGAAAGAGGGATCTGCCGTTAAACAGGGATAATATGGAAAAGATCAGAATCGGCGTGGTGGGGACCGGCCATCTGGGCCGCTTCCACCTTCAGAAATACCTGAAAATTCCGGAATGTCGGGTCGTCGGAGTCGCCGACGTGGCGGAGGAGAACGCCCGGAAGGCGGCTGACGGCGTTGACTGTGAGGTCCTGACGGACTACCGAGGACTTCTGGGAAAGGTCGACGCCGTCTCGATCGCCGTGCCGACCGGCGCCCACCATGAGGTCGCCTCGGTCTTTCTGAAGGCGGGTGTGGATGTCCTGCTTGAAAAGCCGATTGCAACGACACTCGCCGAGGCGGACGAACTGATCGCCCTCGCCCTGGCAAAGGGTCTGGTCTTCCAGATCGGCTTCGTCTTGCGGTTCAACCCGGCCATCACGGCCCTTCGGTCCGTGATGGGAACACCCCTTTTTATCGAATCCCACCGCCTCCACCCCTTTTTCGAACGCGGCACGGACGTGGATGTTATCCTCGATCTGATGGTCCACGACCTCGACATCATTATCCATTTCGTCCGTTCTCCGATAGAGACCGTGGACGCCGTGGGGGTCTCGGTTCTTTCGGACAAAGTGGACATCGCCAACGCCCGTCTGACCTTTGCCAGCGGTTGTGTGGCAAACATCACCGCGAGCCGGGTCACGGGGAAGACCATGCAGAAAATCCGGTTCTTCGGCCTCGAGGGGTACCACGCCGTTGATTTCAACAAAAGGGAACTCGTTTCCCTGAGCCGGCGAAACAATGCCGACGGACAGATCGAGATCAAGGAAAACCCCGTCAAGATTCAGGTGGTGGATCCGCTGGAAGAGGAGATCCGGTCCTTTGTTCGGGCCGTGGCCGGCCGGACGCCCCCGCCCGTATCGGGCAGGGACGGGCGTGACGCGCTCGAACTGGCCCTGCGCATCAACGAAGCGATCGTTCGGAGCCAGGAAAGGGCGCCCTTCTTCACCGCCACCGATGCCTTCCCTCCGGAGCTGACCGGGAAAGGACGGACGCAGCCGTGAGCGCGCGGAGGGTCATGATTGTGGCCGGAGAGGCCTCGGGCGACCTCCACGGCGGGAACCTCGTCCGGGCAATGCACCAGATGGATCCGGATCTCTCCTTCTATGGCATAGGGGGAAAACGGATGCAGGCGGCGGGGGTCGAACTTCTCGCCGATGCCGCTGATATGGCCGTGGTGGGACTGACGGAGGTGGCCTTCAAGCTCGGGATGATCCTCCGGGTCATGCGCCGTCTGAAGGTTTCGCTCTCGACGGAGAAGCCCGACCTCGTCATCCTGATCGACTACCCGGACTTCAACCTCCCGGTCGCCCGCGCCGCCAGGAAACGCGGCATCAAAGTTCTCTACTATATCAGTCCTCAAGTGTGGGCCTGGCGGAAGGGCCGGATCGAGACGATTCGGAATTCCGTAGACCGGATGGTCGTCATCCTCCCCTTTGAGGAAAAATTCTACCGGGATGCCGGGGTGGACGTCACCTTTGTCGGGCATCCGCTCCTGGACGAGGTGCGAAAAAAATATTCGCGGTCGGAGGCGCTGAGACGTTTCGGCCTCCGGGAAGAGGCGATCACCGTCGCCATCCTCCCCGGGAGCCGCCGGAGCGAGGTGGCCGTGCTCCTGCCGGAGATGCTTGGGGCCTGCCGGATCCTGATGGAGAAGATCTCTCCGCTCCAGTTCATATTGCCGATCGCCGGAACGCTCGATCCCGCCTTCGTTCGGGACATTCTCGGGCAGTTTCCCGTCCGGGTCAACGTGATCCGCGACGAGATCTACGACGTCATCTCCATCTCCGACGCCGCCATGGTTGCCTCCGGAACGGCCACGCTGGAGACGGCGCTCCTGGAAACCCCGATGGTCGTCGTCTATAAGGTCTCCGGCGTTTCCTACGCCATCGGCCGGAGATTCATCCGCGTGGACCACATCAGCCTGGTGAATCTCATCGCCGGATGCGCCGTCGTCCCCGAACTGATTCAGTCAGAGGTCAACCCGGAGCGGATCGCCGCCGAGGTGAGAGAGATCATCACCCGGCGCGGAAAGACGAGAGAGATGAAGGCGTCACTTGCCGATATCCGGGGGAAATTAGGGGCGCCGGGGGCGTCGCAGCGTACGGCGCGGATCGCCTGCGACATGCTTTCCGGCAAATAGAGGTAACCCATGGACATTTTCAAAAGACTCCTGAAACTGGCAAAGCCGCATGCACTCAAGTTTTCGGTCGCCATGATCTGCATGCTCGTCGTCGGCGCAACGACCTCGGCGCTCGCCTTTCTCGTCAAACCGACCCTCGATGAGATTTTTCTGAAGAGAAATGTCGAGATGCTCCAGTGGATCCCGCTGGCCGTCATCGGGATCTACTTTACCAAAGGGGCCTGCAACTACGCCCAGACGATCCTGATGAACTTCATCGGTCAACGGGTTGTCGCCGATCTGCGCGCGGAGCTCTACCGGAAGATTCAAACCCAGCCGCTCGCCTTCTTCACCAAAAACCCGACGGGAATGCTCATGTCCCGGATCACGAACGATGTCGCCTTCATCCAGGGGGCCGTCTCGGAGGCGGTAACCGCCCTCATGAAGGATTCCTTCACCCTGCTCTGTCTCGTCTTCGTGATCTTCTACCGGGACTGGCAACTGGCCATCATCGCGATGTTCGTCTTTCCACTTGCTGTCTATCCCATCGCCAAATTCGGCCAGAAGATACGGCAGGTGGCGACGCGAACGCAGGTCACCCTGGGAAGCCTCACAGCCCTTCTCCAGGAGACGATATCGGGGACCCGGATCGTCAAGGCCTTCAGCATGGAAGAATATGAGAATCAGCGGTTTTCCATAGAGAACGAACGCCTTTTCCGCCTCTACCTGAAGTCGGTCTCCATCAATGCTGTCTCCAGCCCCTTCATGGAATTCCTCGGCGGCCTCGGCATCTCCGCAATCATATTCTACGGCGGCTATCAGGTCATCCAGGGCCACTCCACGCCGGGAACCTTCTTCTCCTTCCTCGCGGCTCTGATCATGCTCTACGAGCCGGTCAAGCGCCTGACGAACGTGAACAACACGATCCAGCAGGGGATCGCCGGCGCCCAGCGGGTTTTCGGTGTTATTGACCTGGTCCCGGAGATCCGGAACCATCCGGATGCAGGCCCCCTCCCCCTGATCTCCCGGGAAATCGAAATCCGGGACGTCACCTTCCGCTATGAGGAGACGCCGGTCCTCCGGAACATTCATCTCAAGATCCGGGCCGGCGAGGTGGTCGCCTTTGTCGGAATGAGCGGCGGCGGGAAGACGACGCTCGTGAACCTGATCCCCCGCTTCTACGACGTCACGGAAGGGGCGATCCTCATCGACGGTCACAACATCCGCGGCGTGACGATCGAGTCGCTCCGGGGACAGATCGCCATCGTGACCCAGCAGACGATCCTCTTCAACGACACGGTGCGCAACAACATCGCCTACGGCAACATCGTCAAAACGGAGGAGGAGATCGTCGCTGCCGCGAAGGCCGCCAATGCCCACGACTTCATCCTGCGCCTCCCCAAGGGATACGATACCCTCATCGGCGAGCAGGGAACAAAGCTCTCCGGTGGCGAGCGCCAGCGGATCTCGATCGCCCGCGCGCTGCTCAAGGACGCCCCGATCCTGATCCTCGACGAGGCAACCTCCTCCCTCGACTCGGAGGCGGAGATCGAGGTCCAGGACGCGCTGGAAAACCTCATGAAAGGCCGGACCACGCTGGTGATCGCCCACCGCCTCTCCACAATCCGGAATGCCGACCGGATCATCGTCCTCGTGAACGGAGAGATCCGGGAGGAGGGAACCCACGAATATCTCCTCACCTGCCAGGGGGAATATTGTCGTCTCTATAACATGCAGTTCAAGGAGAACGGGCGGGGCGCCGGAGAGCCGACCGGGAAATAGAAAGTGGCGGGGCTTGCGGGTTTAAGCTTCCGGTCACGGAGTTGAGCGATGAGCATTGAGGCGGCGGTAGAGGAGGTTTGGAATGGGAAGCGGCCGAAGGGAAAGGCCGGATCTCTGCACGGGTTCCTCCGCCTCCTGTCGATTCCCTACGGTGGAACGGTAGCCCTGCGAAACCGTCTCTACGACCGGGGACTCCTCCGTCAGGCGAAACTCCCCTGCCCCGTCGTCAGCGTAGGGAACCTCACCGTGGGCGGAACCGGAAAGACGCCGACGGTAATCTTCATTGCCAATCTTCTGAAGAAACGCGGTTATCGCCCGGCCGTGCTGAGCCGGGGATATGGCGGCCATGCCAAGGGCTCCGTCAACATCGTCTCCGACGGAAACCGCATTCTCCTGGGGTGGCGGGAGGCGGGAGACGAACCGATCCTGATCGCCGGAGCCGCACCGGGGGTCCCGGTTCTGACCGGAAGCAGGCGCCTCCTCACGGGGCAAGCGGCGGTGGGGAGATTCGGCGCCGACGTCCTGATCCTGGATGACGCCTTCCAGCACCGGGCCCTCTTCCGGAACCTTGATATCGTCCTCGTCGACGCGCTGCATCCCTTCGGGAACGGCTTCATCCTCCCCCGCGGGCCGCTCCGTGAAATGCCGGAGGCCCTGCGGCGCGCCCATCTCCTCATCCGAACGGGAGCGCAAGCAGACCCGACGACCCCCCTGCAGGGGATCTCCTGCCTGCCCTCCTTCCGGGGTATCCACCGACCGCTGGCGCTTGTCGAGGCGGGAACGGGGCGGGTATTGCCGCTTGCGGAACTGCAAGGCCGACGGGTGTGCGCCTTCGCCGGGATCGGACGGCCGGAGGCCTTCCAAAGAAGCCTGACCGGACTGGGTGCGGAGTTTGCCTTCTTCCGCGCCTTTCCCGATCACCATCCCTACAGCCGCACCGACATCGACACCCTCCGGCGTCTCGCCAGTGAGAACGGCGCCGCTCGGATCGTCACCACGGAGAAGGATGCCGTCCGCCTCGCGGATTATCCCGATTTCCTGAGAGAGGTTTCCCTCCTCCGGATCGGGATGGAGATCTCGCCTGCGGAACCATTTTCAGAGCTGGTTTGTTCGCGGCTTGCGGGTGAAAAAGAAAAAGATATTGCAGAGAGAAACAGGGGATGATCCGGGGATGCGACTGAGGGTAAGAGGCGGACGAAAGCTCCCCGCGGAGGGGATCGAAAGGATAATGGTCCGGGGGACGAACTGGATCGGGGACGTCGTCATGACGCTCCCCGCCGTCGCCGCCATCCGGCAGACCTGGCCCCGCGCAAAAATTTCCGTACTTGCAAAACCATGGGTCGCCGAGGTTTACCGACTTTCTCCGGACGTGGACGAGATCATCATCTTTCAGGAACCGGGACGCCATGCCGGAATCATCGGGAAATGGCGCCTGGCGGGTGAACTTCGGCAATGCAGGTTCGACTGCGCCATCCTCCTCCAGAACGCGATCGAGGCGGCGATCGTCGCCGGGCTCGCCGGCATACCGCTCCGGGCCGGTTACAACTCCGACGGCCGGGGATGGTTTCTCACCCACTCCGTCCGCCGGACGAAAGAGATCCGCCGGGTCCATCAGATCGACTACTACATCGAGATGGTCCGCGCACTCGGCTGCGAACCGGCGGGGCGGGATGTCCGCCTCCGCCCCGGCAGGGATTACGACGACCTGGCGGGAACGCTCTTCGCCCGTTTCGGCATCGCTGAAAACCGTTCCTTGATCGGCATCGCGCCGGGCGCCGCCTACGGTCCGGCGAAAAAGTGGCTCCCGGAGCGGTTTGCCGCCGTCGCCGATCGTCTGAGCGGCGAATCCGGGGCACAGATGGTCCTCTTCGGCAGCGCCGGCGATCGGGAGAGCACCGCCGCTGTGCGGGGAAATGCCCGGCATCCGCTGATCGACATCGCGGGGACGACGAATCTGAAGGAGGCGATCGCGCTGATCGCCCGCTGTTCTCTTTTTATTTCAAACGATTCCGGTCTGATGCATGTCGCCGGGGCGCTGGGAGTCCCGACGATTGCGATCTTCGGTTCGACGAACCCCGTCACGACGTCGCCCGTGGGAGAGAGAAGCGTCGTCATCCACCATGATGTCGATTGCAGTCCCTGCCTGAAGCCGGTCTGCCCGACCGATTTTCGCTGCATGGAGATGATCGGTGTGGAGGAGGTGACGGCGGCCGCCCGGAAGCTCCTGGACGATTCGGGATTAGGGGATTCCCGATGAAAGACGCACTTTCCCCTTTACAGAGGCCGCAATTGATGGAAGGGGGAAAATGGGCGGCGGTTTTTTTGGACCGTGACGGGACGATCAACGAAGAGATCGGTTATATGGACCGCCTGGAAAAACTCAGGCTGATCCCGGGCGCCGCGGAGGCGATCCGTTTGATCAACGCAAGCGGGATGAAGACGGTTGTCGTGACCAACCAGTCCGGAATCGCCCGGGGAATCTTTACCGAATCGTTCGTAGCCGAAACCCATGCGCGCCTCGGAGAGATGCTCCGGGCGGAGGGGGCATCCCTCGACGGAATCTACTTCTGCCCTCACCACCCGACGGAAGGCCGGGGAGACTATCGGCGGGAATGCGAATGCCGGAAACCGTCGCCGGGGCTTCTCCTCCGGGCAGCGGCAGAGCTCCACATTGATCCCGCACGCTCCTTTATGGTGGGGGATACGCTGAAGGACATCGAAGCGGGGGCCAGAGCCGGTGCACAGGGCATCCTCGTCCGGACCGGATACGGCGAAGAGGCCGCCGCTGAACTGGGTCCGGACGAAGAACCGCAACGGAAAATTTCCGGGAAAGAAGGCAGCGCCCAAGGAGAAGCGGGAATCGTCCGGCCCGTGCACATCGCCGGGGATATTCTCGCCGCCGTGCGATGGATACTGAGGAACCGCAAACCGTGAATATCCTGATCGTCAAACTGAGCGCCATCGGTGACGTGATCCACACGCTGCCGGCACTTGCCGCGCTGCGGAGGTGCTATCCCTCTTCGGATATCACCTGGGTCGTCGAGGAAGCCGCCGCCGATCTGCTCACGGACCACCCCGATCTGAACCGGATCATCGTCTCCCGCCGGAAACGCTGGCTGAAGGAAATCCGGAATGGACGGTTCGCGGCCCCCTTGAGAGAAATGCGGGCATTTATCAAAGCTCTCCGCAGCCGCCCGTATGACCTTGTCATCGACTTCCACGGCCTCCTGAAGAGCGCCGTCATCGTTGCCATAAGCGGCGGTCGGCGGAGACTCGGTTACAACAGTCTCCAGGAACTGAGCGGCCTGTTCTACAACGAAAAGATCACCGAGGAGATGGGGAAGCACGCCGTGGATCGCTACCTCGACTTCATCCGCCATCTTGCCGATGGAAGGGGGGAGCAGGCCGACTGTCTCACGGCGCCGCCCTCATTCACGATCGCCATTGGGGAAGCGGAACGGCGGCGTGTCGAGACCCTCCTTGATGAACACGCGGCGCACCTCACGGCGGGTGACGGGTGCGGGGATAATCGGATTGAATCGGGCGGGAGACGAAAACCGGGAAGATGTTTTGTGGCGATCAACCCGGTCGCCTTCTGGGAGACAAAGCTCTGGGAGGAGAAGAAGTTTGCCGAACTCTGTGACCGGATCCGCCTGGAACTGGGGATTGGTGTGATCCTGACGGGGGGTGCGGCTGATCCGCTCGACAGGATCCGGGGGCTGATGACAACGGAGGCCGTCAATCTCGGCGGGCAGACGACACTCCGGGAACTCGCCTGCCTCTACCAACAGGCGGCCCTCGTCATCACGACCGACTCCGGTCCCATGCACCTTGCCGCGGGGGTCGGAACCCCGGTCATCGCCCTCTTCGGACCGACCGACCCCGCGCGGACGGGTCCTTACGGAGCCGGCCACCGGGTCATCCGTCGCGGATTGGATTGCATGCCCTGCTTCCGGAGGCGGTGCGAAACCAGAAATTGTATGAGGGAGATCGCCGTAGAAGATGTTTTTACGGCAACAGAGGAAATGCTAGCGGGAATTGGAAGGGGTGAATGATGGGAGTCAGTAAGGAACTGCTGGAGATATTGGCGTGCCCAAAGTGCAAGGGTGAGCTGCGCTTGAATCAGACGGAAGACAGTCTTATCTGCGAGAGGTGCCGTCTGCTCTACGAGATCCGGGACGAGATCCCGATCATGCTCATCGACGAGGCGAAGCATCTCGACACGTGATCGGCGAGAGCTTTGAAAAATACGTCACGTTGTCACCCCGGCGAAAGCCGGGGTCCAGGAGGTCCTGAAAGGACTGGATTCCGGCTTTCGCCGGAATGACGACTTGTATTCAGCCGGCATCAAAGAACGCTGGCGGTATCCTGCGGCAGGTATTCGGGAACGATTGCCTGGAGCGTCTGCTTGATCGCCGGGGCATCGAAACGATCGGCCGCCGCGGAGAGCTCCGCCAGTTGCGCATCCAGCAAGGCATCCTGCATCTGCTTGGACGGGGCGGGGAAGCCGACCGGAGAGCCAGCGTGAAGGACCATGATCTTGTCATGTTTCGTCGGATCAATCCCCTCCCCGACCGTGATCAGCTCCTCATAGAGTTTTTCGCCGTCCCGGAGGCCGGTAAAGATGATCTTCACATCCCTGTCGGGTTCCCGGCCGGAAAGTCGTATCAGATCCCTCGCCATATCGACGATCTTCACCGGTGTCCCCATTTTTAAGATAAATATTTCTCCCCCCTGCCCCATCCCCCCCGCCTGGAGGATCAACTGCGCGGCTTCGGGAATCGTCATAAAGAACCGCCTCACTTCGGGATGGGTGACCGTAACGGGTCCCCCCTGCTCGATCTGGTTCCGGAACACCGGGATGACGGAACCTGAAGATCCGATCACATTGCCGAACCGTACGGCCATGAAGCGGGTACCCGTTCCCTGCAAACCATGCAGGAGCAATTCCGTCACCCGTTTGCTTGCCCCCATAACGTTCGTCGGTCGGACAGCCTTGTCCGTAGAAACGAGGACGAACCGTTCCGTCCCATGCTTCCGGGCCATCTCCATGATGACACGACTGCCGATGATGTTGTTAACCACCGCCTCCCAGGGGTTTGTTTCGAGCATGGGCACATGTTTGTAAGCCGCCGCATGAAACACCACATGGGGACGGTATTTTTCGAAAACGGCCGTCATGAGCTTTTCATCCTGGATGAGGCCCAGTACGGCCCGGCATCGATCGCCGTGTGACTCGTTGTGAAGCTCCATCTCGATATGAAAAAGGTTTGCCTCGTTCGCATCCACCAGAACCAGGGTCTGCGGTTCGAAGCGAAGAATCTGCCGGCACAGTTCAGACCCGATCGATCCTCCGCAACCGGTCACCAGGATGGTTTTCCCGTTGAGATAGCCCCGGATTTCCCCCATATCGAGCTGCACGGGGGTACGTCCCAGGAGATCCTCATAATTGACGTCCCGCAAGGCCTTGATGCTGACCCGACCATCAATGATTTCACCAATTCCCGGCAGGGTCTTGTAGGCGATCTGACAAGCCTTGCAGATGGTGACGATACGGCGTATCTGATCACCCGTGGCGGAAGGAATGGCAATCATAATCTCTTTGATATCCATATTTTCCACGATCCTGGCCATGTCATGCAATGATCCGAGGACCGGTATGCCATGGATCGATCTGCCGTGTTTTCTCCGATCGTCATCGATGAAACCGACCACCAAGTAACGGAGATGATCATTCTCGATGATCTCCCGCAGGATCTTTTCTCCCGCGGATCCGGCGCCGACGATGAGAATGCGTTTATGAAGGGTGACCGGTAAAAAGGAGCCCTGGCTGTCCCGTTCCCGCATCATAAAGAAAGAGCGGATGGCCATGCGCAGGGCGCCGGTGAACAGGAACGTGAGCCCCCCGTCCATCAGGAAGACGGCCCGGGAATACCCCCCCTCAAATCGATAAAAAATAAAGATGAAGGCCATGATCAAAAGCGTCGAGGTTGCAGAAGCCTGCAGAAGCCGCCAGAAATCCCGGGTGCTTGTATAGCGCCACATGCCTTGATAGAGACCGAACAGGGAGAAAGTGAAGAACTTCACCAGGAGCGTCGGAATCCAGATTGTCCTGAGCTGCTCAGCAAAGAAGGCGTCCAGCGAGAACTCGAACCGGAAGAGATAGGCAAGGACGAGGGCCCCTGCGAAGAGGATGGCATCGCCGAGGAGCATCAGATAAAAGTGGGGGTTTTTCAAATGCATCTTCATGGTGTCGTCATATCCTCGTTTTCCCGACCGGGGAGGCTGAAGTCTCCTGCTGATGCGCGATTTTCCGGATATGACGCGTCAGAAACGTAAAGCCGGCGAAACAGACCGTCAGGAAAATCAGCACAGCCGATACCCCGAAGGGATAAGCGATCAGCACGCCGGCGCCGACGACCAGTTGAGCGGCCCCATACGCTGCGGAGATCTTCCCATGCCCGATGCCGAACTCATTGACCAACAACTGGTACAAATGGCGGCGATGGGACCGGGTAAGATTTTCGTGGTCGCGGATGCGGAAGGCCATGGTCGTTAATTCATCCGCATAGAAGGGGAAAAACAGTGCAGCGAGACAGACCATCTCCAGGTAATTCCGGGAAAGCGTCACGACCAGGCCGGCAAAGACAAACCCCAGGAGGATGCTGCATCCGTCCCCCATGAAGACTCGGGCCCGGGGCATGTTGAACGGCAGATATCCCAGGCAGGCCAGGGAAACGCATATCGAGAGCAGTGACAGTGCGTTCTGGAAAGCATCCGGGGGCAGCCGATACAGGGTGGCGAGACCCAGCAGACCGAAGCCGATTACCCCGCTGAGACCGGCAATGCCATTGATGCCATCCATGAAATTGTAGAAGTTCGCCGTCCCGATCAGGAAAATGAATATGAGCGGCAGGATCAGAAAGAATATCAACGGGGAAAACCCAAAGTTCGACAAGGCATATTGGGCGGTCAGGCGGGGCAGCAGGGGAAACAGGAGTATGCATGCGGAGGCGCATTGGACGACGAGACGGAATTTTACCGAGATGCGGATATAGTCCCCGTAAAAACTCACCGCGGAGATGAGGATCGCGGCAAACAGGAAGGTCGTCGGAATCCGGAGCGTGAGACCCGCCATGATAAAGGCCGCCAGGATACCCGCGCCCCCGCCACGTGGGGTCGGAATGGTATGGGAACTGCGCTCGTTCGGGGTATCCAGCAGATGTTCGCGGAACGCCATCCCGGCGATCAGCCATGCCCCCGCAGCTCCCAAAGCCGCACACCCGAGAAAGAGAAGCGGTATCCGGAATCGGGCAACCAGCCAGACCATCTGTTCGAACAGTGACGTCAGATCATTCATCATATAACCACCAGGATCCTCATAAATCGCCGGACTGCCGCATCTCGGCCACCGTCTCCCGCCAGCCCGACGCAAGATCGTACCGGGGAATAAAGCCAAGCTGCTCGCAAAACCGTCGGCCGTCCACAGCCGCATCTTCGGTGTATTTATCGATCGTTGCCCTTACCACGGGTGAGGAGAGGCCGCAGAGTCGGGCGCCATCCTCCAGGATGCCGGCCAGTCTGCGGATAATGCCCACCGGCAGCGACCAACGCGGCGGCCTGCGGCCGAGGGCATCGCAGAGGATCCCGATGACGGAATTCATGGTGTGGATCTGTCCGTCGGTCACGTTGAAAATCCGGCCGGCCGCATCCGGATGGACCGCGGCCAGCACAGCCGCCCGACCTACATCCTTGTCATACACCAGGGTCCGGCGGTTGGTCCCCGGGCCGATGGGTACGAAACGGCCCCGGGCAAGGGCGATGAGGAGACGCCGGTAATTTCCCCTGATCCGGCCCCCGTAGACAGCGCCGAGGCGCAACACAGTCCCCAACGGCCGGCCGTCTGCCCGCTTCGCAGCCAGAACGATCCTCTCCGCGGCGAGTTTGGTTTGCGCATAAAACGAATCGGGGCGGGCCGGTGAATCTTCCGTCAGTATGCCTCCTGCGGAATCGCCATAGACGGCAATCGTGCTGAATAACACGATGCGCCCGACGCCTGCCTGCCGGGCCGCCTCAACAACGGTGGCAGTACCGCCGACATTGATCCGCTCGTACTCCGGTTGCAGAGAAGGAGTCGGGTTGACGATATGCAACAGCGCAGCCAGATGGATGACCACATCGATTCCCTGCATTGCCGCATGAACAACGGACTGATCGGTTATATCACCGAGCTGTGTTTCGATACCCTCCGGCCACAGCCCCCGTGGGGGGGGATCAAGGGACAGGATCCTGATCCCGCAGCCGGCCTCGACAAGCGACGCCACAATCCGCGGCCCTACGGCGCCCGTCGCTCCCGTCACCAGAATGCGCAGCGGATGATCCGTCAACAAAAACGACTCCTCAGGCCGCCCGAACTGCGGAAAACCGGGCAGCACTCCTTTCATGTCGGCACCACTGCATCCTGCATCCGGGTGTACTGGATGAGTTTGGAGAGAAGGCGGAATGTCAGCGTCCATGGCAGCGGTTTCAAATGGTTCACCTGCCAGGACAGATTCGCCATTCGTATCGTTGTCAACCGGCTTTTGAGGGAGGCGTTACTGGCCCCGCCCGCACGCATATGGACCAAAACCTCCGGAATGTAGGTCGTCGAGACCCCATGTTTCAACAGCAGTCTTAATGTCAGTTCATAATCGGCCGCCGTACCCAGGGAGAGATTGAAGTTGCCATATTTTTCATACACCGAACGTCGCACAAAAAATGTCGGATGCGGCGGCATCCAACCCTGGTAAAAGTTACGGGGGTTATGGTTGCCCGATCGCCAGTAGCGGGTGATCCGGCAGACATTCGTCGGGTCGACATAAACCAAATCGCCGTAACAGGTATCGATGCTTTTATCTTCAAAAACACGGACCACCTTCTCCAAAACATGGGGATGCGCATAAAAATCATCCGAATTGAGAATACCGATGACGTCGCCGGTCGCAACGGAGATCCCCTTGTTCATCGCGTCGTAGATCCCGTGATCCGGTTCGGAAATCAGTTTATCAATCCGGTCGGCATGGCGAAAAATAATCGGCAGTGTCGCATCAGACGAATTGCCGTCGACAATGATGTGCTCCCGATGGGGGTAACCCTGTGAAGCCACGGAAAGAATGGCGTTTTCAATCGTTGCAGAACTATTCCATGTCGCGGTGATAATGGATATCTTCATCTAATAGAGTTTCCACCCCCATTTATGAAAGTACTTCATGCCGCTGATCATGAAGATGAGCGCCATTGTCAACCTTTTCTGGGATTCACGCTGCCAGAGATGGGTAATATTCACATAGGGATAGTAAACCGTTTTATAGCCTTCATTCTGAAATTTTCTGGACAGGTCGGCGTCTTCAAAATACATGAAGAACCGTGGGTCGAACCCACCGACCTTTTTGAGAACATGCGTCCGACAAAACATGAATGCCCCCGTCATGAACGGCACCTCATGGATGTCTTGATAGCCGACATCCCTCATTTCGTAATGATCCAGGCGTTGCCTCAAAACATCAAACATCTTATGATAGACGTAAAACCGCCTCAAAAAGAGGTCCGTGAGGTTTGGCTGCCGTTTATTCAAATATTGGAGCGTCTTATCTTTATTTAAGACCCTCGGGCAAACCATGCCGACCTCAGGATTCCTGTCCAAATATTGGCTTAATTCTTCTATAACACCTTTGGATATGATCACATCCGGATTGAGGATAAGGAAATATTTGCTCGGTTCACACCGTTGGATACTCCAGTTGTGGGCCTTGCCATAACCCAGATTCTGTCCGACATAATGGTAGAAAGCTGGTCTGTTTTCAAGAGAAAAGAACAGGGGTGTCGGCGAATTATCAATAATGTAGAGTTTAACATTCAGGGTCGTATCGAGAAAGCTTGAGATGACATTTTCAATCATCTCCGGAGGATTCTTATACAGGACGACCGATGCAATGCAATCAAGAGGCGCTTCTCTTGAGGCCATTCGCAAGATTTCCATTTTCTATGCCCTGCCTAAAGTCATTCGAGGGATTTCTCATTCATGTTATTGCTGGAACACGGTTTGATATACTGACAACGTTTCCCGTGCTGTTTTTTCCCAGGAAAACCGCGATAAATTTGTTTGTCCTTTCAGAATAAGTTGTGACCGCAATGTTTCATCCGCCAAACCATGCCGGATTGTGTCGGCTATATGTGCGATCGAGGTCGGATCAAAATAGAGCGCTCCATCGCCGCCCACTTCAGGGAGCGACCCGGCGGTAGAGCATGCCACCGCCACAGCCGCCTGTTGCGCTTCCAAAACCGGCAATCCAAATCCCTCATACAGGGAAGGCAGTACAAATAAATCGGCATGGCTTAAAAGTGGCAGAACATGCTCCTCCGGCACATACCCCGTAATGGCAATCCGATTCCGTATGCCTTCGGACTCGGCTGCCAAATCCACATCGGCTGGAAGATGACCGATGAGCACAAGGGAATGAGGGAATGTATCCTTCACCAAAGCAAAGGCCCGGATCAAACGAGGGATGTTCTTGTTCAGCGTCCGCCCTCCAAAGGCAACCACATAGGGTTCCCGGATCCGGTAGCGCTTGCTTAATTCCATCCAATTTCCCGAGGAATTTAGGGCGCTGTTTTTCATAGTGCCCAAGTGTGTTACAGTTATTTTACCGGGATCCAGCTTGATGATCCTGCAGATTTCTCTTTTGGAGAAATCGGAAATGGTGATGACGTGATTTGCCCGTTTTGCCGACTGTATTGAAAAAAACCGCAAGGCGGTTCGTTTCACGCCCGGCATTGCGTGTCTCAATGTTATATAGTTCAGATCATGTATCGATACAACAGAGGGACAGGGGGTAACCAACGGGCCGACATATCCCAAAGAGTGCACAACCTCGATATGGTATTGGGCAAGCAGCCGGGGCAATCGCACCTGCTCAAAAAGATAGCGGGAGGCCCGGCCGACTGCCTGGACCGGGCAGACTATCCGGGTAAGGTTCGCTGCTTGCGGGAGGGGCCAGCTTTCGCTCTCACGGTTCACAAAAACAACATATTCATTCCGCTGGTCAATTTCGGCCAATCCGTGCAACAAGCCGGCGGCATAGGTCTCAGTCCCTCCCACCACGCCGGGAAGTAAATACAGCAAATTGATTCCGATCTTCATTTCTTCAGCTCAGACAGTCTGGGTCTCTGCAGCGCCCATCACGGCATTCTGCCGAAGTCTTACCATAAGGGAAATATCCATATCTTCCGGTGACCTCGTTTGTTTTGACCGGAAACAGGGATTCATAAATTGGGAACTGCTCCGGGTTCACGTTCATGCCGCAGTATGTTTCTGCGACTGGGTATTAAAGTAAATCATAGCCGGGGTCTTCCTGTCAAAGTTATTGTTCCATCGCCTCAACCCTTTCCCAATCATCGATAACGCAATCCACATTTCGTGGCCAGTTGCCTCATAAATACATGTTACCGAAGGGGGAGAGATTTCGTTGGGTAATATTTAATTGACACACAAGGTCGCTCTGCTTATACTCCCACCGTGAAAAAGCAATGTCTTATCAATGATTTTTCTGAACGTTGCATTACGGCATCAAATCCGGGAAAGCGATGCGTCTTTTAAGCTTCGGCCATTACTTACGAATCAAGCCATTCGACACGGCTACCCCGGAAGGACGGACGCAAGAGCGCTATCGTCGGGCCGCTTGGTCGACCATTTCCAACCTGTTGAGCAAAGGTTTGGCGATGGCCGTCATGTTGCTAAGTGTAAATTGGACCATCTCCTACCTCGGTACCGAACGGTTTGGCATTTGGATGACGATCGCAAGCTTTGCCAGCATGCTTACGTTTCTCGATTTGGGTGTGGGCAATGCACTCGTTAACCATATTGCAGAGAATGCAGCACATGACCAACATAGTGACACAGAGAAATCGATAAGCGGCGGCCTGGGATTTTTGGGACTGATCGGCGTTACAGCAACCATATTGCTACTGCTGGTCGCGGCGCTCCTACCGTGGGCATCCGTAATCAAAGTGGCAGACCCTCAACTGGTATCCGAAACACGTCGCTCTGCCATGCTGTTTGCATTGTTATTTGGATTCTATTTATTCACCTCCGGCATTCAAAGGGTATTTTGGGGACTTCAACGCGCATTCGAAGGACACTTTGTAGCCGCGATCAGTTCATTGCTCGCAATAGTGGCGCTGTGGGTTGCCGCAAAAAGTAAGGCGGATGTGACGATATTGCTTGCCGCCACTTTGGGAATTCAATCATTAGCGGGGCTTCCATTACTATTATTACTCTTCCTGCGAAAACAAATTAGCATTAAGGAAATAAAAACTTCGACCCGTACCGAGGGAAGAAAGTTGTTACATGCGGGCAGTTTATTTCTGGTATTACAAATTGGAACCATGATTGGATGGGGTGCCGACAGTTTAATTATATCCAGCACATTAGGCGCAACATCGGTTGTCGTGTATGCAGTTACCCAAAAATTATTTCAATTCGTCACTCAACCTTTGGCTACGGTCAATGCGCCACTATGGAGCGCATACTCGGATGCCAGGGCAAGAGGGGATAGAAAGTTTATCCGGCAGACCTTATGGCGCAGCATGATGCTGACCCTTGCAGTCGCAACTTCTAGCGTCTTTCTGATCTCCATATTGAGCGAGTGGCTCATTTTTTACTGGACCGATGGAAAAGTAAAGGTCCCACAGTCATTTATTTACACATTTGCAGTTTTAGTGATTTTTGAGTGCTGCGGTAACGCATTCGCAATGTTCTTAAATGGAATGCAAATCGTTAGACAACAAGTCATTGTCGTCATTTTATTTTGTCTTTTAACATTGCCGTTAAAAATAGCCGGCATTCATTATTTTGGGGAAATAGTAATACCTTTAACTACATTGATCGTTTATTCATTCATACACGTCTATTTTTACGGATTTATATTTAGACACTATATCAAATCTTTAATAAACGAGGATCAACATGTCTTGCCCTATCTGCTCAAACCGCATGACTGACAGCTTTAAAGCAAAAGTATTGAACAAATATGATGCCCTCTATAAAGTCTGTGAGATTTGCGGATTTCTGCGTGCCGACAAACCATATTGGTTAGACGAGGCCTATGCCCAAACGATTGCTGACGCAGACACAGGCTTGGTGACGCGGAACTTGTCTCTCGCACTTCAAATTGCTGGGGCTCTTTATTGGGCAATAGGAGAGCGTGGCGCCGGTCGATACCTCGATACTGCCGGTGGATACGGAATATTGACGCGATTGATGCGCGACTTTGGATTTGACTTTTATTGGTATGACGAACATTGTGAGAACAAGCTTGCGCCGGGATTTTCTTTCCAGCAAGAGTCCAAACCTTGTAGAGCTGTCACCGCAGTAGAAGTTTTCGAACACCTTACTGATCCCAAGAGTTTTGTGGAAAAAACACTATCGATGGCAGGTTCAGACACGCTCATTTTTACGACCTTGTTGTACCATGGAGCGCCGCCGCCAATATCATGGTGGTATTACTCGTTTGCCACAGGCCAGCACATCGGTTTTTTTCAACGCAGCACGTTGCAACGGCTTGCCTCTGAGTTGGAAATGCAGTTTGTAAGTGCAAATGGAATCCATGTATTTTCTAAATCAAGGATCAATGGCGAAGTGCTGCGTTTTGTCACCTATCGCGCTATTGCACTGGGAACTGTAGGGTGGATACGGAAAAAACTGGGATCAAAAACGATGGCTGACCATGAGTTGATGCTCAATCGAATGGCTGATACAAAAGAAGATCCTCCAGTATAATTCGCCTTCGCCAGCCGCCCCTTGTCTGCTGCTTTTCGTAATTTGAATTGACACGCAAAATCGTTCTTGATATATGTCCGCCGTGGAAAAGCAATGCATTGTCGATTCAATTCAATCTTTCCGGAGCCGTGCGGAAAATCCATTATAACAATGATTCACAAAAAATAACGAAATGGAGAACAAATCATGAATATGCGTCTGAAAACTTTCCTCACCCTCTGCGTCCTGATGGTCATCATGAGCGGCGCCCCTCTTTTGGCGGCCACACCTGAGGAATCCTTCAAGAAGAGTTACCCAAAATA